>Ga0247805_1000084_pt1 | contig 74926 bp, 73 predicted proteins | sample UWRJL044104R1_FD_180930 | JGI IMG/M metagenome (GOLD analysis project Ga0247805, IMG submission 180930) | Plant litter microbial communities from Arlington Agricultural Research Station in Wisconsin, United States - UWRJ-L044-104R-1 | ecosystem: Environmental > Terrestrial > Plant litter >...
TCTGCCGCGGCGACGTGAGCCGCAGCATCCACCCCAGATCTTCTGGTGCGACGAAATGCAGGGTGCCGCGCGCGGGCCAGGAACGCACGATCTCGCCGGCGGCGAGTGCGGCCTCGACGTGTGCATCGGTGACGGTCGTCGAGCGCAGGCCGACCGACCACTTGGCGCCGCCGAAATCCTGCGCCTGCATCGCCGTCATGTGCCGCACGACGTCGGCAACGCTCGCCTCGCGTGGAGTGGCGATCCACTGCGCAGACAGGCGCAAGCTCGTCAGGAGCTTTCGCGAGCCGGTGAACACCATTGCTCAAGTATCCCGGCTGCCGCTGACAGCGCAGGGCACATCAGCGGGTGGATGTCGCGCTAGTGGTGTGTCCCGGGCTTACCGCTCGGGTGCAGAGCCCGTGCGATCGCGTCGGCAGCCCGCACGAGCGCGAGGTGTGAAAGCGCCTGGGGCGTGTTGCCGGCCTGGCGCGCGTTCGCGACGTCGTACTCCTCGCTCAAGAGACCGAGGTCGTTGCTAAAGCCGACGAGCCTGTCCATAAGCGCGATGGCGTCGTCGACGCGTCCCGATGCCGCGTACTGCTCGGCGAGCCAGAAAGAGCAGGCGAGAAACGCGTTCTCGCCCTCCGGCAGGCCGTCGACACCCGTGTCTGTGCGGTATCGCAACAGAAGGCCGTTCTCGAGCAGCTCCTCTTCGAGTGCGGCGACAGTGCCGAGCATGCGCGGGTCGTCTGCGGCGAGGTATCCGACCTGCGCGAGCTGCAGCAGCGAGGCGTCGGTGCCCGTGCTGCCGTAGTACTGGGTGTACGTGTTGCGCTCGGCGTCGAACCCGTTGGCCTCGATCTCGTCGCCCACCTCGGTGCGCAGCGCGCGCCACTTCTCCACAGGGCCGTCGAGGCCGAAGTTTTCAACAGCTCGCACCGCGCAGTCGAGGGCCGCCCAGAGCATCACGCGAGAATGGGTGAAGTGCCGCAGCTCTCCGCGGATCTCCCAGATTCCGTTGTCGGGCCGCTGCCAGTTGTCTTCGACGAAGCTCATCAGGGCGCGCTGAAGCGGCCACGAGATGTCGGGTTCCTTGTGGCCGAGCTCGCGCGCGGCCTGAAGGGCGATCATCACCTCGCCGAAGACGTCGCCCTGATACTGCGTGTAGGCGCCGTTGCCGATGCGCACGGGGCTCGCCCCGAAATAGCCCGGAAGGGAGGCAACCTCGTATTCAGCGAGCCGACGCTCGCCAGAGAGCCCGTACATAATCTGCACGTCGCCGGGGTCGCCCGCTATCGCGCGCAGCAGCCAGCCGCGCCAGCTTTCGGCCTCGCTCGCGAACCCGTGGTCGAGCAGCACGTGCAGGGTGAGGGATGCGTCGCGCAACCAGACGTAGCGGTAGTCCCAGTTGCGTTGACCGCCGAACTCCTCTGGCAGGCTCGTCGTGGCGGCAGCGACGATGCCGCCGGTGTCTTCGTGGGTGAGCGCGCGCAGCACAAGCAGCGATCGGTGAACCGCGCTGTGATAGACCGTCGATGCGGTGCACGATGACGCCCAGTCGGTCCACCAGTCGTGGGTCGCGGCGATGCGCGCTGACACGTCGAGCGGCTCTGGCGGCTGCCGGTGCGCCGGAAACCAAGTCAGAACAATGTCGACAGTCTCACCCGCCGCGACGGTGAAGTCCGACGTGTGTCGGTGGTCGTCGGCGTGCAGCTCTGGGCCGCGCACGACAAGGGCATCGGGGCCGGCGACGGCAACGATGCCGCCGTCGACCTGCCTGATCCAAGGGATGGCATCCGCGTAATCGAAGCGGATGCGCAGCTCCTGGTGCATGGCAACCGAGCCGCTGATGCCGCGCACGCGACGAATGACGTCGGCGCGTCGATCGCCATGCGGCATAAGTTCGGTGATCTCGACTTCGCCGTCTTCGGTGACCCAACGCGTGCGCAGCGTAAACGAATCGCCGACGTACTGGCGCGTCGAACTGACCGGAGAGACGGGAGCGAGAAGCCAGCGGCCAGAGTTCTCGTCACCGAGCAGGGCGCCGAAGGTCGAAGCGGAGTCGAATCGCGGCAGACACAGCCAGTCAATCGACCCGCCAGAGCTCACGAGCGCTGCCGTGTGACAGTCGCCGATGAGCGCGTAGTCCTCGATCGGGGCGGGCATTAGTCGTCGCTCACTGGTTGCCGATGACGAGGCGCATACCGCCGTCGAAGTAATCGAGGTCGCGGAATGAGCCGTACTTCGCGTCCCATGTTCCAGACGCGAGGTCGGCACCGAGTGCCGTGACGAAGCGCTCGACGACAGCGTCATCGACAAAGCTCCACGCGGACATCGCCCGGCGCACCTCGGGCTCGAGCAAGCGCTCCGGCCTGCCGAAGAAGGCCTGGCCGAAGCCGTCGGTCGAGTCGTTGGGAATCATCACCGTACGAATCTCCGCATCGCCGCCGAGGGCGTCCGAGATGCGCTCGAGAGTCGGCATCCGCTTCGCCTCGACGTCAAAGAGTTCGGGAACGTAGTCGATGAGCCACCAGTGCAGCGGAGGCGCGGGGTCGAAGGTGAGGATGACAACGGGGCCGGTTGTAACCCGCCGCATCTCGCCAAGGCCGCGGGTGAGGTCGGGCCACTGGTGAACAGTGACGCTCGCCATTGCCGCGTCGAAGGTGTCGTCGGCGAAGGGCAGTGAGTTCGCCGTCGCGTCGATGGCGACCGAGAGGTGCGCGGGGCGCTGAGCCCGCATTGACGCAGAGGGCTCGACGGCCGTGACTACGCGGTCGGTGGGTTCGTACGAGCCCGCGCCGGCTCCGACGTTGAGCACGGTTCTGGCATCGCCGAGCGCCGCGTGAAACTCGGCAGCGATGCGTGGGTCGGGCTGGCGGATGAGCGCGTAGCCCGCACCGATAGACCCATAGTCGGCGTCACCAGCAGAACCGTCGGAAAACCGTGTCATAGCTCTATTGAACACCGCCGTGAAGCGCCGCTATGCCTTGCCGTCGGTGAGAATTCCCGCATCGGCGAGCTGCTCGGCGAGACCGGCACCGTCGGGTGCGAAGATCCATAGCGCGTCGTCGTCAGTGCCCTCGCTCACGGCACGGCTGCGTCCACCGGCGAGCACAGCCTCGCTCGTTGACAGCTGTCGAATCGCGACAGCTGCAACATTGCGTGGATGCGACGCCGTGAAGTCTGCGTAGAGCTCTTCGTCGTGCTGGCCATCGTCTCCCACGAGCAGCCACTTGAGCTGGGGCAGCTCGGCGGCGAGTCGCTCGAGGTTGTTGGCCTTGTGCTCGCGACCGCTGCGGAAGAACCTGTCGTGCGTCGGACCCCAGTCGGTGAGCAGCAACGGACCGCGCGGGTAGAGGTTGCGGTGCAGAAAGCGCCCGAGTGTCGGGGCGACGTTCCAGGCGCCGGTCGACAGGTAGATCACCGGAGCACCAGGATGCGCGCGAAGAAGTCGCTCGTAAAGCACTGCCATTCCGGGAACGGGTCGTCGTGCGTGCTCGTCGAGCACAAAGGTGTTCCATGCCGCAAGCAGCGGGCGGGGGAGTGCCGTGACCATCACCGTGTCGTCGATGTCGGAGATGACTCCGAACTCGGCTGTCGGGTCGACGATAAAAATGTTTGCGGTTACCGACTCCGTATCGGCCGCACGGATGGTGATTTCGTGCCAACCGGGCTCGAGGTCGACCTCGACTCTGGCGTCGACAACTCCACCGCGATCCGGGGTGAGCTCGTGCTCGATGCCGCCCGCCGTGACGACGACAGTAACGTCGTCGACCGGGATGCTGAAGAAGCTGCGCCAGCCACGAACCTTTGCTGCGCGCTGGGTCGCCTCTTCGCCGCGTGTGAGCACAACCCGGCAGAGCACGCGCATCCAGCCCGGCGAGCCGTATCCCGCATAAGGGATCACTGTTGTTCGAAGGCCACGCTTACGCCCACGCTTCTCGCGCCAGTTGTGAAAGACGTCTTCGATGCGTGCGGCGCGGTGCATAAGCGGCGCTACAAGTTCTTCTGCTGCACCGGTGTGCGCTGAAGGTACTTTTCGGGAGCGGGGCATTGTGCAAGTCTGGCATGCTCTCGGTCTGGCCGTGGAGAACATCCGTGTGCGACGCTCAGCTTTTTCATAGACGAGTTGTCGACACTGGATACGGCGCCCAATGTACCGATCGGTACACCGGATGAATTATCACTCAGGTTTGGGCGTGTCATGTGAGAATTTTTCCCGCCCCCGCATTGGGGGCGCGTAGTATGACGCGAGAACATCAAAGTAGGAGGCAATCGTGACGGCAACAGCCCTCATTGACGCAACCGCAGCGGGAGCCCTTCCCCTGCGCAACGAGCCGGTTCAGGCTCGCAGTACGGCACGGCTCGCTGCTCTCCTCGATGCGGCCGCTGCCGTCGTCGCCGAGATCGGTTACGAGCGACTGACAACCGCCATGGTCGCTGAACGCGCCGGCGCATCGATCGGCACCGTTTACCGATACTTCCCCGATCGCATTGCCGTGCTTCAGGCACTCGGCGCTCGCAACCTCGAGCGCGCCCTGACCAGGGTCAACGACGAGATCGCAGACGACAAGCACTCGAACTGGGCCGAAGCCCTCGGATCGGCCTACGGTTCGCTCGTTGAGCTCTTCCACTCGGAGCCCGGCTTCCGTAGCCTCCGTTCTGGCGACGTCATCGATCTTCGCCCTGCATCGAACGACCGCACCTATAACTCGATCCTCGCCGAGGCCATGTACAACGGTCTCGTCGCACGCTTTGACATCGTCGACTCGCCCGAGGCACGTTTCGCGTTCGAGACGAGCCTGGAGATTTCGGACGCACTCGCGGCGCGTGCTTTCGCTCGCAACCCCGAGGGTGACGAATCATTTATGGTCGTCGGCCGCGATGTCACGTTCTCGATGCTTACTCCGTTTTTCGGTAACCCCGCGTAGCTCATAGCGTGAATGCGGCCACTTTGTCGGTGGTGCGTGTGATGCTCAGCGTGCTCTCGGTAAATGACGTTTGGTGACCAAACCGGAATGACACCGGCGCCGAATGGTGTTTAGCTGATTGCACCCCAGCTTCATATGGCAAGTGTCGATTCGTGCGCACCACGAGGAATGAGCCGCATTACATGATTGAGTTCCGTTCGGTCTCGAAACGTTTTCCCGATGGCACTCTCGCTGTTGACGACTTCAACCTCGTTCTTCCCTCTCGAAAGACAACCGTCTTCGTCGGGTCGTCGGGTTGTGGCAAAACGACCCTTTTGCGCATGATCAACCGGATGGTCGATCCATCCGAGGGCAGCATCGAGATCGACGGCGAAGACATCGCGACTGTCGAGCCGGTCGCACTCCGTCGGCGCATTGGCTACGTCATGCAGAACTCCGGTCTGCTTCCGCACCGCAAGGTCATCGACAATGTCGCGACAGTGCCGCGACTCACGGGAGTGCCGAAGAAGCAGGCACACGCGCGTGCGCTCGAGCTGCTCGACACCGTGGGGCTCGATCGCTCGCTCGCGAACCGCTATCCCTCTCAGCTCTCGGGGGGCCAGCAGCAGCGCGTCGGCGTCGCTCGCGGTCTCGCCGTCGACCCCAACATTCTTTTGATGGATGAACCTTTCGGCGCCGTCGACCCGATCGTGCGTTCCGATCTGCAGCAGGAGACCATCCGGCTTCAGCGCGAGCTCGACAAGACTGTGGTCTTTGTCACGCACGATATCGACGAGGCATTTTTGCTTGGCGACCAGGTGGTGATTCTCGAAAAGGGTGCGAAAATCGCCCAGATCGGCAGCCCCGCCGAGATTCTCTCCAACCCCGCAAACGATTTCGTCGCGAGCTTCATCGGTGCCGACCGCGGCAAGCGCTCATTGCGACTCGATGGCGCGGCGGGCTCGCGCGTGCTCGTTGACAGTGACGGTCGCGCTGCTGGCGTCTTGGTCGGCAACGAGAGCTGAGCCATCCAATGAATTGGCTCTTCAATAATCTCGGCCTCGTCTGGTCACTGTCTCTCGAGCACATTGCGCTCAGCATTCCGCCCGTCATCATCGGCTTTGTTCTCGCCGTTCCCTTTGGTTGGCTCGCTCACCGCTATCGCCTGACTCGAGGCATCCTGCTGACGGTTGTCGGCTTGCTCTACACGATTCCTTCGCTCGCGCTCCTCGTCATTTTGCCGCCCATCATCGGGGTGCGAGTGCTCAGCTCTGAGAACGTCATCATCGCCCTGTCGATTTACGCCGTCGCGCTTATGGTGCGCTCGACTACCGACGCCCTCGACTCTGTCGACGCTGACATCAAGCAGTCCGCCACGGCGGTCGGCTACTCGTCGTGGCGCCGCTTCTGGGCCGTCGAGTTTCCGATTGCCGGCCCCGTTCTACTCGCAGGCCTTCGGGTCGTCGCCGTGAGCACTGTAAGCCTCGTGACGATCGGCGCCTTTGTCGGAGTGCGCAGCCTCGGCTACCTGTTTATCAACGGGCTTCAGCGCTCGATTCCGCTCGAGATTCTCACCGGCGTTGTTATGACCGTTGTGATCGCTCTCGTCTTCGACCGGCTGCTTGTGCTTCTCGGTCGCGTGCTTATGCCGTGGACCCGCAGCGGCGCGACAACCCGCGCTGCCCGCCAGCGTGCTCTCGCTGTGGAGGCCACCTCATGAGTCTCTTTTGGGAAGCTATCCAGTGGATCTTCACGCCGGTGTGGACGATCGTCAACACCCAGCGCGAGAACGACATTCTCACGCGTCTCGGTGAGCACCTCGGGTACACGTTCGTGTCGCTCATCGCGGCGACGATCATCGCGGTGCCGATTGGCTACGCAATCGGGCACACGGGCAAGGGCCGCGAGATAGCTATCGGTCTCTCAGGAGCCGCACGCGCCATCCCATCGCTCGGCCTTTTGACGATTCTCGCGCTCGCGCTCGGATTCTCGCGTGCCCCGCTCGCGGCGGTCATCGTGTTTCTTGTGCTCGGTATGCCGTCGATTCTCGCCGGCGCCTACGCGGGCATCGAATCAATCGACAAGCGCACCATCGACGCGGCGCGCGCGGTCGGAATGACCGAGTGGCAGATTCTGACAAAGGTCGAGATTCCTCTCGGGCTCCCATTGCTTCTCGGCGGCATTCGCAATGCGGCCCTGCAGATCGTGGCAACGGCAACCCTTGCCGCGTACATCGGTCTCGGTGGGCTCGGCGTCTACATCTTCGAGGGCCTCCCGATTCGCAACTTCACCGAGATGCTCGGCGGCGCGATTCTCATCGCCGTACTGGCGATCGTTCTCGACGGCATCTTCGCTGTTCTCCAGCATTTTGCCGTGCCGCGCGGAGTCACCGCGGGCAAGGTCAAAGAACTCCGCACGCGGCCACTCCGGCCCCGCGCGGTGGCGGGATTATCCGCCAATTCAGGAAAAGGATAAAAATGTTCACAGCACTGAAAAAGGGCCGACTCGCCGTAGGCGCTGTCGTGGTTGGGGCTTCATTGGCCCTCGCAGGGTGCGCTTCGGGTGACCCACTCGACACGGGTGACACCGACACCGCTGACAAGGGCACTATCGTCATCGGTTCGCAGGCCTACTACTCCAACGAAATCATCGCCGAGATCTGGGCCCAGGCCCTGGAGAACGACGGCTTCACTGTCGAGCGCCAGTTCCAGATCGGACAGCGCGACGCCTACCTCCCCGAGGTTGAGAGCGGCGCTGTCGACCTGTTCCCCGAGTACACGGGTAACCTCCTGCAGTTCTACTCGCCCGACACGGCCGCGACGACGTCTGACGATGTCTACGCAGAGCTTGCCGACGCGCTTCCCGAGGGCCTCACGGTGCTCGAGCAGTCGCCCGCGACCGACCAGGACTCCTACAACGTAACGAAGGCCTTCGCCGACGAGAATGGCGTTGCATCCATCGCTGACCTCGCCGGAATCGACGGCATCGTTCTTGGTGGCAACGCCGAGCTCGAGACCCGCCCCTACGGCGTCAAGGGCCTCAAAGACACCTACAACGTCGACGTGACCTTCAAGGCCATCGGCGACAGCGGCGGACCCCTCACGGTGCAGGCGCTTAAGGACGATGCAATCACCGTCGGCAACATCTACAGCGGCGACCCCAACATCGCGGCCAACGAGCTCGTCACGCTCGAAGACCCCGAGGGACTCTTCCTCGCTTCGAACGTTGTACCGCTCGTCAACGCGGAGGTCGCTCCCGACATTGCCGACATCATCAACGCGGTCGACGCGAAGCTCACGGCTGCGGGCCTCTCGGCTCTCAACGCCCAGAGCGTCAACGACCAGCTCGCGTCCGACGCAATCGCGACGCAGTGGCTGACCGAAAACGGCTTCCTCGACTAGGAAACCGGTGAGCGAAGGGTCGGATGCCGCGGCATCCGACCCTTCGTCGTTTTCACCCAGCCTCGACATGGGAAGATGACAGGTATGAGGCTATCGACGCGTACCCGTTTGAGCGCCGGAATTGTCGCCCTCGCCCTCGTAGTCGGGCTTTCGGCGTGCTCCACAGAAGAGACGGGCAACCCAAAGGCAAGCAACGGCATCTCGATAACGATCGGTTCGCAGGGCACCACCGAGAACGAGATCATCGCGCAGATCTACGGCCAGGCTCTCGCGTTCGAGGGTTACGACATCGACTACAACCCCGGTGTCGGTTCTCGCAAGCAGTACGTCAAGGCCCTCGCCGACGGGCTCATCGACTTTGTGCCTGAGACCAGCGGCTCGCTTCTCGGCTTCCTCGACCGAAGCCTTCGCTACACAACCACCGAGTCGATGGTGAGCGTGATGCCCGACCTGCTCGAGAAGCGCAAGCTGCAGGTGCTCGAGGCCTCTCCGGCGCAGAACGGCTACTCGCTCGTCGTTACAAAAGCTTTCTCGCAAGAACATAACCTCGTCAACATCGGCGACCTCACGAACGTCGCGGCGTCGATCTCGATCGGCGCGACCCCCGAGTTCGAGGGACTGAGCTACGGCCGCAGCGGACTCGCATCGGTCTACGGGGTTGCGGGCTGGAGCTTCGACTCGATCGATGACGAAACGGGAACAGAGGTCATCCAGGCTCTCATCGATGACAAGGTTCAGGTTGCCGGCGTTCACGCATCGACCTCAGCGCTCGTCGACAAAGACCTCGTTGTGCTCGGTGACCCGTCGAAGATCATCGCGGAGCAGAACGTTCTGCCGCTCGTGCGCACAGACATCGCGTCCGGCCCATTCTCGCGGCTCGTCAACTCGGTCTCTGCCGAGCTCACAACGGAAGATCTGCAGGAGCTCAACTACCTCAGCGAGACATCCACTCATTCTGCTGAGTCGCTCGCCCGTGATTGGCTGTTGGCCCACGGGCTTCTTGGCGCGCCGCCTACGAGCTAGCCGCTACGAGCTAGCGCCTACGAGCTGACCCTGTCGAGGGTTTCGTCGGTGTGGTGACGCATGTGGCGTTCCTCGCGCTTCGCGAGTGTCTTCTTGACGACGAAAACGAGAAGCACAAACACGGCGATGATGCCGACGAAGATGTAGCCCGCGAAGTGCAGGCGGTCGGCCATCATGCGGTAGCCGCCGCCCGCGAGTGAACCGACCGAGACGTAGGCGAAGGCCCAGATGACACACGCCGGAACCGTCCAGGCGATGAACTTGCGGTACGCCATTGTGCTCATTCCCACCGTTACGGGAATCAGTGAGTGGAAGACCGGGAGAAATCGCGAGATGAAGACTGCGATTCCACCGCGGCGATTGAGATAGATCTCGGCGCGATGCCAGTGATTCTCGCCAATTTTTTGCCCCAAACGCGAGGCTCGGATGCGAGGACCAAAGAATCGGCCGAGCGCGAAGCCGACGCTCTCACCGGCGAGCGAGGCCACGATGACCGTCGCGATGAGCGCGAAGTATTCGACAGCACCCTCGACCGCGGTGCTCGCGACGAGAACTATTGAGTCGCCGGGAACAACGAGTCCGACAAGAATCGATGTCTCGAGAAACATACCGAGCCCGGCGAGTATCGTGCGCAGGACGGGGTCGACCGACTCGACCGTCGAGAGAATCCACCCTAGGAAATCGTCCACCCGACGAGGCTAGCGCTGAACCCTGCGAGGTTAGTGATCAATTGAGTGGCGGAGGGCGGTGAGCTTGTTGCGCCACAGACGAAACCGCCCGGGCAGTTCGGCGAGCACGGGGCCGTCGCGCCAGGCCGTGACCATGCGCGGCCCGTGCAGCGCGCTGAGGGCCCAGAGCTCTGTGCCCTCGAGCTCAGCGGGGGTGACGGCCTCTGTGTAGGTCTCGATGCCGAGCGCGTCGGCGAGACCAATGAGCGAGCGCGCCGTGACGCTGTCGACGCGCTCGAACTCTGCGGGCGGCGAGCAGAGGATCGCGCCGCGCCACCAGACGAGTGACGAGTAGGCGCCCTCGACGACAAACCCGTCGTCGTTGAGAATCACGGCCTCGCCTGCGCCGGTCATCTGCGCCGTTGTGCGCAGGCGTTGCATCGCGTCGAGATCGGGGCCCTTGATCGTGGGCTGGGTGCGCGGGTCGGGGCCGGTGTGCGTCGCGAGCACAACGGCGACCGAGCGCTCTGGCGCGCTGCGAAGCCGGAAGACCAGTAGGGGAGCACCGCCGCGCGACTGCAGCTCGACTCGCGGAAACCAGTCGCCCTCGCGCGGGATCGCGGCGATCGCGGCATCCCAAAACTCGAGCGGGTCGATCGCGTCATAGCGCGACTCGCTGATCGAGTTGAGAAAGCGCGAGCGATGCAGTTGCAGCGCGAGGGTGCGGCCGTCGCTCACGAGCCAGGAATCGGCCACCTCGATGACGGTCTCGGTCATGTCGCAATAGTCGAGAAGTTCGAGCTCGCCGTTGTGCCAGCGGTAGATGGCGGCGGTCGGCGGCGCTGGCGTACTCATAGTCTTAGGTTATGCATAGCGGAGCCCTCACGTTCGCACTCGAGCACTGGGTCGACCCCGCCGAGGCCTTCGCAACGCTCTACGCGACCGGCGATGCTTTCTGGCTCGACAGCGGCATCGAGGCGGTCGACGGCCGCAGCTTTATGGGCACTGGCACTGCCCTCGCCGGTGACGCGACGGTGCTCTCTGCCGTCGCCGACGATCTTTCTGCGAACTCCCTTCCTGACATGGGCGGCCTCCCACTGGGCTGGGTCGGCTGGCTGGGGTACGAACTACGCGGATTGACGATGGATGTCGCGCACACCCCCGATTCGCGGTACCCCAATGCTGCCTTCCTCAAGGTCGATCGCGCACTCGTGTTCGACCATTCAGTGCACAGCGTCGCGATTGTCGCGCTTGGGGAGGAGTGGACACCGGAGCTGCTCGAGTGGCGCGACGGGGTCGTCGCCGCCCTGGCGGACGCGACATCCATCGCCCCTGCTCTGCCCGTTGATGCGGCGGTCGACTGGCGCTATTCCGACGACGAATACCTCGCGATGATCGACTCGTGCCGCGCCTCGATCGTCGCGGGCGACGCTTATCAGCTGTGTCTCACGACCGAGGCGTCGCTTGATGTTCACCCCGACCCGGTCGCCGCCTACCTGGCGGTGCGCCGGTCGAGCCCGAGTCACCACGGCGCATTACTGCGGGTCGGCGACGTGTCGCTGCTGAGCGCGTCGCCCGAGACTTTTCTGACCGTTTCGCCCGACGGCGTGATCGAGAGCAAGCCGATCAAGGGCACCCGGCCGCGCGGTGCGACGCCCGCGCAAGACGCGGCGCTCGCCGCCGAGCTTCTCGCGAGTGACAAGGAGCGTGCCGAGAACCTGATGATCGTCGACCTCATGCGCAACGACATCTCGCGCGTCGCCGTGCTCGGCTCGGTGAGCGTGCCGTCGTTGCTAGCCGTCGAAAGTTATGCGCACGTGCACCAGCTTGTGAGCACCGTGCGCGGGCAGCTCGCTGCACAGATCAGCGGTATGGATGCCGTCGCCGCCTGTTTTCCGGCCGGTTCGATGACGGGCGCTCCGAAACTGAGTGCGACGCTGCTGCTCGACGAACTGGAACGTCGACCGCGCGGGCTCTACGCGGGAGCCTTCGGACTTTTCAGCCGCGACGGAACCATCGACCTCGCGATGGTGATCCGCTCGATCGTTCTCGACCCTGCGGGTGCAACGATCGGCACCGGCGGTGGGATCACCGCGCTCTCGGTGCCGCTCGAGGAGCTCGCCGAAGCAAAGCTCAAGGCCGCCGCGCTCCTGAAGGTACTGACGACGCGCTAGTTACGACTCGAGGTAGGCGACGAGCTCGTCGAGCTCGACGTTCCAGCCGTCGCGGTTCTGCTCAAGGCGTGCGCGGCGGTGCGCTGTTCCGCCGGCGACCTTGTCGAAGCCCGATTCGACGACCGTGACGAGAGTTGCGTCGCCGTCGTCGGCAAGTGTGAACGTGACAATCGTCGAGTCGTTGTCGTCGAGCGCGTCTGCGGGTTCTCCCGACCAGCGGTACTCGAGGGTCTCGAGCGGCGACAGGGCGGTGATGCGAAACGGGAAGTCGCCGAAGTCTTCGTACCCGAACACACCGGTGCCGCCGACCTCGAGCGCGGAGAGAGTTGCGCTCTCGCCCATCCACTCTGCGAGCTTGTCAGTCTCGGTAATCGCGGCCCAGACTTCAGCGCGCGACGCTTCAATGAGCACCGTGCGGTGGATGCTGTGGCCTTTGATTACTGCTGTGTTTGACATACCGCAAGGGTTGCGGGTTGGCGTCGAAAGTGCAACTTTGGGCCCCCGTTCACTCCGCGGCATCCATGTTTCTGTAATCTTGGATGCTGGGCCGCGCAGCTTGTGTCTAGCGCCCGGCTTACCCCCGCACACGAATTGGAATTCTCCATGCAGCAGAACCATGACCACGACGACGATGGTCCCGAGTACGACGTCGCAGCGCTGGAAGCAAAGTGGCTTCCGATCTGGGACGAACTGCAGCCCTTCCGTTCGGGTGACCCCGATGACAAGCGCCCGCGCAAGTACATCCTCGACATGTTTTCGTACCCCTCGGGCGACCTGCACATGGGCCACGGTGAGGCGTTCGCGCTCGGCGACGTTGTAGCGCGTTACTGGCTGCAGCAGGGTTTCAACGTTCTGCACCCGATCGGCTTTGACTCGTTCGGCCTGCCCGCCGAGAACGCGGCGATCAAGCGCGGCGTCGACCCCCGCGAGTGGACCTACAGCAATATCGAGCAGCAGTCCGCGTCGATGCGCCGCTACGCGACGAGCGTCGACTGGACCCGCATGCTCGCGACGAGCGACCCCGAGTACTACAAGTGGAACCAGTGGCTGTTCCTCGAGATGTACAAGAAGGGCCTCGCGTACCGCAAGGAGAGCTGGGTCAACTGGGACCCGATCGACCAGACGGTTCTCGCGAACGAGCAGGTACTTGCCGATGGCACGTCAGACCGCTCTGGCGCGGTTGTCGTCAAAAAGAAGCTCACGCAGTGGTACTTCAAGATCACCGACTACGCCGACCGCCTGCTCGACGATCTCAACCAGCTCGAGGGCTCCTGGCCGTCGAAGGTTCTGGCGATGCAGCGCAACTGGATCGGGCGCTCGGTCGGTGCAGACGTTGACTTCGTCATCGAGGGTCGCGACGAAAAGGTTTCGGTCTTCACGACCCGCCCCGACACGCTCTATGGCGTGACCTTTATGGTCGTCGCGCCCGACTCCGACCTCGCCGCCGAACTGGCCGCGGGCTCGACCCCCGAGGTGCAGGAGGCGTTCGCCGAATACCTCGCGCAGGCGCAGAAAAACACTGAAATCGAACGACAGGATGCCTCGCGCGAGAAGACCGGCGTACCGCTGCGTCGTTTCGCGATAAACCCCGTTACAAACGAGCGCATTCCGATCTGGGCCGCCGACTACGTGCTTGCCGACTACGGCCACGGTGCGGTGATGGGTGTGCCCGCGCACGACCAGCGCGACCTCGACTTCGCCCGCAAGTACGACCTGCCGGTGGTTGTCGTCGTCGACACCAACGCGCCCGTTACCGCAGCGATCCCGACGCTCGAACTCGACGAGAACGGCGTCGCGATTCTGCCCGACGACCTGCCGCCGCTCGCGCCGCACGAGACCGGCGAGGCTCTCGGCGGCGAGGGTCGCATGATCAACTCCGGCCCGCTCGATGGACTGAGCAAGAGCCACGCGATCAAGCGCATCGTCGAGAAGCTCGAGGCCGATGGAACGGGTCGCGCCGCCAAGACATATCGTCTGCGCGACTGGCTCATCAGCCGCCAGCGCTTCTGGGGCACGCCGATTCCGATCATCCACGGCGCCGATGGTGAGCTCATCCCGGTTCCCGAAGACCAGCTGCCGATAACCCTGCCCTCGACCGAGGGACTCGACCTGCAGCCCAAGGGGCAGTCGCCGCTTGCCGCTGCCACCGACTGGGTCAACGTGCCCGACCCGCGCGACGGTAGCCCCGCCCTCCGCGATGCCGACACGATGGACACCTTCGTTGACAGCTCGTGGTACCCGCTGCGCTTCCTCAACCCGCAAGACGACACCCAGGCCTTCGACCCCAAGCTCGCTGAGAAGTGGGCGCCGGTTGACCAGTACATCGGCGGAGTCGAGCACGCGATTCTCCACCTGCTCTACGCGCGCTTCATCACAAAGGTGCTCTTCGACCTCGGGTACATCTCGTACACCGAGCCCTTCAGCGCACTGCTCAACCAGGGAATGGTGCTCTCGAACGGCTCGAAGATGTCGAAGTCGAAGGGCGGCGTCAACCTCGGCGACGTCATCGACGAATATGGTGTCGACGCGATCCGCCTCACCATGGTGTTCGCCGGGCCGCCAGAAGACGACATCAACTGGGAAGACGTCTCGCCCGCGGGCAGCGCGAAGTTCCTTGCTCGCGCATGGCGTCTCTCGGGTGACGTCACGTCGTCGAAAGACATCGAGTGGAAGACCGGCGATGCCGCGCTGCGCAAGCACACGCACCGCTTTCTTCACGACGCTCCCGGACTCATCGAGTCGTTCAAGTTCAATGTTGTTGTCGCGCGCCTGATGGAGCTTGTCAACGTGACGCGTAAGGCGATCGACACAGGAGCAGGCGGGGCGGATGCCGCAGTGCGCGAGGCCACGGAGGTCATCGCCGTCGCGTTGTCGCTGTTCGCCCCGTACACGGCAGAAGAGATGTGGGAGCGCCTCGGCTACGAGCCGTCCGTCGCCCTCGCTGGCTGGCGCAAGGCCGACCCGCGCTTGCTCGTCGAAGACGCCGTCACCGTCGTGTTCCAGGTCAACGGCAAGGTTCGTGACCGCGCAGAGGTCTCGCCCAAGATCAGTGGCGAAGACCTCGAGAAGCTCGCTCGTGCATCGGAAGGCGTCATTCGCGCAATCGGTGACCAGGAGATCGTGAACGTCATCGTGCGCTCACCTCGCCTCGTCAACATCGCGACGCGAGCAAAGTAGTTCACAGCTTTTTTCGTCGTGCGGCGGGGCCGGATCAGTCGATCTAGCCTCGCTGCATGACTGTTTCTGCCGGCACCGTTTCTGCCGACCTCGAACGCACGTCGCGGCGACGCGTTGTGCTCGGAGCGGCCGTCGTGCTGCTGCTCGTCGCTGTCGGTTGTGCGGTGCTCTTCTCGACTCTCGCGCCGCGCGGCGTCTCGACGGTCGTCGCGCCGTCATCTTCTCCCGTTGTGGCTGCTTCGGCGCGCATCTATGTACACGTGCTCGGTGCCGTCGCCGATCCCGGGCTCTACGAACTGCCCGAGGGCGCTCGCGCCGTCGACGCGATTGCCTCGGCCGGAGGCTTCGCGCGAAAGGCCGACGAGGCAGCCGTCAATCTCGCGCGTTTTGTCACGGACGGTGAGCAGATCATCGTGCCGGTCGTCGGGGCTTCGCCAGCATCGGGCTCGGGTGCCTCGGGGTCGGGCCTCATCAATATCAATACGGCGGATGCGACGGCTCTCGAGACCCTGCCACGCATCGGCCCCGCGATGTCGGCACGCATCATCGCGTGGCGTGATTCCAACGGTCACTTCGCCTCGGTCGATGACCTGAAGAAGGTTGCGGGAATCGGCGAAGCGACATTCGCCGGGCTCAAAGACCTTGTGACGACATGACCGACCTTCGTCTCGTCTGGCCAGCGCTCACGTGCTGGGTTGCCGCGGGCATCGTGATCGGCTTTCCTGCCGCAGCCCTGTGGGTGTGCCTCGTTGGGTTCGCGTTTGCCGCGGTGCTTGTTGTGCTTCGATTGCCGACCGTTGCGGTCTGCTGCGCGGGTGCGGCGCTCGTCTGCGTGGTGATCGCGGTCGTCGCACCCGCGCGGTCGCCGCCGGTGCTCGAGTCGGGGCGCATCACCGGTTCGGTGATCGCAAACCAGACGCTGCCGACGGGGGAGCAGTGGCGGGGCACACTCGTGGCGGTGGCTGAGGGAGCCGGGTCCGATGGTACGGGTACGGGTACGGGTTCGGTGCCGGTGCCGGGTGCGATTTCGGTGCCGGTCTCGGTGCCGGTGCTTGTTTTCGGCGAGGCGCCGGCCGCCGGCATTGGCTCTGTATTGACGGTCGAGGGCTCTGTCGTCGCAGCGGATGCCGGTGACGACATCGCCTATCTGGTGTTTCTTGACGAGCCCGCTGTTGTCACCGCGGCACCGCCAGTGTGGCTCGACTGGGCCAACAGCGTGCGCTCCGGTTTTCGTGCGCAGGCATCGACGCTTCCCGGCGACGGGGGAGCGCTATTGCCCGGGCTCGCCATCGGTGACACCACGTCGGTTTCGCCAGAGCTCGGCGACGCGATGAAAGCAAGCTCGCTCACTCACCTCACGGCGGTCTCGGGTGCGAACTGCGCGATAGTCATCGGTCTTGTGCTGATGGTGGGCGGGCGTCTCGGAGCGCCGCGGGTGTGGCGCATTGTTGTCGCGCTCGGTGTGCTCGTCGCTTTTATTGTGCTCGTTACGCCGGAGCCGAGCGTTGTGCGGGCGGGGGTGATGGCCGTTCTCGTGTTGCTCGCACTCCTGGCCGGACGACCAGTGCGTGGCATCCCGGTTCTCGCCCTCGCGACGATCGTGCTTCTTGTGCTCGACCCGTGGCTCAGTCGCAACTTCGGATTTATTCTTTCCGTGCTCGCGACAGGTGGTTTGCTGTTGCTCGCCGGGCCGCTCACCCGGCTTCTCGCGAGATGGCTGCCCCTGTGGGTCGCGGCGGTGCTCGCCGTTCCGATTGCGGCGCAAATCGCCTGCCAGCCGGTCATTGTGCTTCTGCAGCCCACGATCCCGATGTTCGGCGTCATCGCGAACCTGCTGGCGGCTGCCGCGGCTCCGATCGCGACTGTCGTTGGCCTGCTCGCGTGCCTCGCGCTCGCAATCGTTCCGCCGCTCGGCACCCTGCTCGTGCACGTCGCCTGGCTGCCGTCGGCGTGGATTGCCGCCGTCGCTCACTTCTTCGCCGGCCTGCCGGGCGCCGTGCCATGGCTGCCGGGGGCACCGGGTGCCGTGCTGCTCGCGTTGTGCACAGCTCTTGCGCTCATCGCGGTCTTCCGTCGGCGTCGCTGGGCAGCAGTCGGGGCGCTGGCGGTTCTCGTTGCCCTTGGCAGCGCGTCGGCCGCCGTTCACGTCACCCAGGCCATCCAGCGCCCCGCCGACTGGATCTACGCCGGCTGCGACGTCGGCCAGGGTGATGCCTTCCTCGTTCGCAGCGCCGGCCAGACAGCGCTCATCGATACCGGGCCCGAGCCGGCGCCGCTTGCCGACTGCCTCAGCACACTCGGAATCAGCCATCTCGATCTGCTGGTGCTCACGCACTTCGACCTCGATCACGTCGGGGGAGCCGCGGCCGTGCTCGGGATGGCCGACCAGGTGCTCGTTGGCCCGAGCGGCTCGCCCGACGACGACGCGCTCGTCGCGACTCTTCGCGATCATGGCGCCACAGTCGACGTCGCGTCGCGTGGGCTCAACGGCGTGCTCGGCGAGTACCGCTGGAGCGTGTTCTGGCCCGTGCGCGACACCGAACCCGGAAATGGTGCGAGCGTCACGATGAGCTTCGACCCCGCGACATCTTGCGCCTGCCTCTCGGCCCTGTTTCTCGGTGATCTCGGCGAAGACTCGCAGAATTCGATTCTCGCTCTCGCGCCGCTTCCGCGCGTGGACATCGTCAAGGTCGCGCACCATGGGTCGGCCGACCAGTCCGCAGAGCTCTACGAGCGAGTGGATGCGACGGTCGGGCTCATTGGCGTCGGTGAGAACGACTACGGCCACCCAACGGCGTCGCTGCTCGAACTGCTCGCGCGTGAGGGTATCGCGGTCGAGCGCAGCGACATCCATGGCCTTGTTCTTGTGTCGCCGGGCGACGCACCCGGCGAGGTGATGGTCTGGACGGAGCGAACGCCTGACGGTGGCGGCGGTTAAGATTGAGCGACAAACCCGAGGCGCACGGCGTCCCTAAGGAGCACAGTGGCAGGCAGAGCACCCGCGCGGCCGACAGCGGCAAGCAAGGCGAAGATTCCGCAGCTCGCCTGGGACAAGATCCGCCCCGCGCGCGTTGTGCTCGTTTCGGGCACCGAGGTGTTTCTCGCCGATCGCGCGATCCGTCTGCTGCGTGACACCCTGCGCATCGAAGACCCCTCGCTCGAGGTCAGCAACATCGAGGCCGACCAGTACGGACCGGGCGAGCTCATCACGATGGCGTCGCCCTCGCTCTTCGCCGAACCGCGCCTGATCCGCGTCACGGGAGTCGAGAAGTGCACCGACGCGTTTATCACCGAGACGCTGCGCTACCTCGAGTCGCCCGCCGATGACACCTACCTGCTGCTGCGGCATGCCGGGGGAGTGCGCGGCAAGAAGCTGCTCGACGCAATTCGCGGCGGTCTCGGCAACGGCATCGAGATCGTCTGCGCCGACCTCAAGAAAGACACCGAGAAGCTCGACTTCGCTGCCGCTGAGTTCAAGACTGCAGGTCGTCGCATCACCCCGGGCGCACTTCGCGCCCTCGTCGGAGCGTTCTCCGACGACCTCGCCGAACTCGCTGCAGCGTGCCAGCAGCTGTTGGCCGACGCGAGTGAAGAGATCAACGAGTCGACGGTCGAGCGGTACTACTCCGGCCGCGTCGAGACCAACGCCTTCAAGGTCGCGGATGCGGCAATCGCAGGCCGCCCTGGCGAGGCCCTCATCCTGCTGCGCCATGCGCTGTCGTCGGGCGCCGACCCGATTCCGCTGCTCGCTGCATTCGCGATGAAGATCCGCACGATGGCGAAGATCAACGGGGTGCGCGGTGGCTCCGGCCAGCTCGCGTCGCAGTTCGGCCTCGCGCCCTGGCAGGTAGACCGCGCGCGCAAAGACCTCAGTGGATGGAGCGACGACGGCCTCGGTCGCGTCATCGAGTTGCTCGCCGAAACTGACTCGCAGCTCAAGGGCGGCGGGCGCGACCCGGTCTACGCCCTCGAGCGTATGGTGCGCGTTGTAAGTGCGCGGGGCAACTCGTAACGGTGCCGCGCGCTGATCGCGCGCTGATCGCGCGGTGTCGCGCGCCCGCGCGCCCGCGCGCCTGCTCGCCCGCGCGCCCGCGCGCCTGCTCGCCCGCGCGCCTGCTCGACCGCGCGCCCTTTCGCCGTCAGTGCGGCGAAACGTTCCGGCGCACTGACGACGTTGCCGCGCACTGTTGCCGCGGCGCCGCACGACCATGACCCGGTTTGACAACCACGACCCCCAACGCGCGGCGTCGCGGTTGTCAAACCGCATCCTGGTGTGAGCCGTCGTGCGGGCAGCAAAAAGCCCCGCCCGGCGAACCGGACGGGGCTTTTGAGCGAGCTACTTGGTGAGCGCGCCTACCTGCTTGGCGATCGCCGACTTCTTGTTGGCGGCCTGGTTCTTGTGGATGACACCCTTGCTCGCTGCCTTGTCAAGCTTCTTCGAAGCGATGACGAGCGATGCGGCTGCGGCATCCTTGTCGCCGGCTGCAATGGCGGTGCGGGTCGCGCGAATCGCGGTCTTGACCTCGCTCTTTACTGCCTTGTTGCGGTCCTGCGACTTCTTGTTCGTGAGGATGCGCTTGATCTGCGACTTAATGTTTGCCACGTGTGTGTACCTTTTCGATTCGAGTGTTTGTGTGGGCGGCCGTGGTGCCGGTGAGGAGTGGGGGTCCCGGCCGCCGATTCGTGCACACCCGCAAGATGTACACGTAAGCCAACAGGCAACGCTACCAGCACGGCGCGCTCAAGGCAATTGCGCGAGGGTGTCGAGCAGCACGCGGTGGTACTCAAGCGGGCGGGCGAGCGGCACAAGATGCGTCGCGCCCCGCACGTGCACGAGTGAGCCATGGTGAGCGGCCCGAAGATACGCGCGCTCCTGCAGCCTGAAGTGATCGAGTGTGCCGTTGACGAACACGACCGGCAGTTCGATACGAGCGATGGATGCGACGGTGCGAAGTTGCCGCAGTTCGACGAGTGCGTCTTGCATAACTTCAAGGGCGACGCCGCCCGCGAGCACGTCCGCCGCGAGCTGCTTGTCGCGCACGGTGAGCCCCAGGAGGGTGTTATTGAGCAGCAGACCGCGGTCGGGCGCGAGGTGGATGCCTGCCGCGAGCACCCGCCAGGCGTCGAGCACAAGCCGCGTCGGTTGGGTGCCGCAACTTGTCGCGACTATTGCCGCGGCGGGGCGCTGCTCGAGTCCGGCCCAGTGCAGGGCGAGGTAGCCCCCGAGCGACAGGCCGACGACGAGTGGAGGATCCGCGACATCCATGCAGGCCTGATCGATTGTGCGCATTGCGCCGGCAATGGTGAACCTCTCGTGCATGCGCGTGCCGTGGCCGGGAAAGTCGGGTGTCGCGACCGTGTAGCCGAGGGCCTCAAGTCGCGAACGCTCGCTGCGCCACATCGTCGACGACGTGCGGAGGCCGTGTAGAAGCACCACGGAGCGAGTCATCCGTTCAGCGTATTAGCCTGAGAGCATGCCGTCCCTCGCTCCACACATTGAGACAGTGCCGCCCTCGGGCATCCGCAGGGTCTACGAAATCGCCGGTCAGCTCACAGACGTCAACTATCTCGTTGTCGGCGAGCCTGATGTCGCCGTGGCCCCGCACATTGCCGAGGCAGCGAAGCGCGCTTGGGACGCCGACGAGACCAACTACACGGCAAACGCGGGAATTCCCGAGCTGCGCGCCGCGATCGTCGACAAGCTCGCGCGCGAAAACAACCTCACTGTCGAACTCGAGCAGGTGTGCGTCACCGTCGGCGCGACTCAGGGCCTGCACCAGGCGATGAGCATTTTGCTCGCCGCGGGCGACGAGGTTCTCGTTCCTGACCCGGGCTACACGACGTTCACCATGAACGCTCGAATGATCGACGCGCACCCCGTGCCGTACTCATTGCGCCCCGAGAGTGGTTTTCTCCCCGACCTCGACGAGCTCGAGACGATCGTGACCGACCGCACTCGCGTTCTTATCGTCAACTCTCCCTCCAACCCTCTCGGCGTCGTCTACGGAGAAGAGACCCTGCGCGCGCTCGTTGACTTCGCCAAGCGCCACGACCTGTGGATCATCAGCGACGAGGTCTACGAGTACTTCACGTGGGACGAGCCGCACATCAGCATCGCGAGCCTCGACGACAGCAACCGGGTCTTCTCGGTGTTTTCGTTGTCGAAAACCTACGCAATGACCGGCATCCGCGTGGGCTACCTCGTCACACCTGTGGGATTCGCGAGCGTTCTGCGCACTGTGCAGGAGGCGAGCGTGAGCTGCGTCAACACCCCCGCCCAGTACGCCGCCGTCGCGGCGATAACGGGCGACCACACCCACGTCGCAGATGCAAAGGCTCACTACCGCGCCAACCTCGATGCCGCGACCGCGCTGCTCGATGACATGGGAATCCGGTACCTCCCGCCACGCGGCACCTTCTACCTCTGGATCGACATGAGCCACGCAACCGGCGGCGACGTCGCGGCCTGGGCAGAACGTTTTCTCATCGCTGAGCGTGTCGCGGTCGCACCGGGCAGTGCCTTCGGTCGAGCCGGTGAGGGCTGGATCCGCGTCTGCGTTGCTGCCGCACAACAGAACATCCTCGACGGCCTCGCGAAGCTGCCGACCGCAAGCGCGGTCAACGCGTGAGCCGCGTCGTTATCGCCGGTGCGAGTGGGTTTATGGGCACGTATTTCGCCCGACGCTTTCGTGAAGACGGCTATGACGTTGTCACGGTCGGGCGTAAGGGCGCCGACGTGCATTGGGGCGACACGGCAGCGCTCGAGAAGGCCATCGACGGCTCAGACCTGCTTCTCAACCTCGCGGGTAAGAGCGTCAACTGCCGCTACAACGACAAGAACATGGCAGCGATCTTCAGCTCGCGCCTGCTGACGACCGGAGAGCTCGGCCGCGCCGTCGAGACCGTCGAGAATCCTCCGCCCGTGTGGCTCAACTCGAGCACCGCGACGATTTACCGGCATGCAGACGATCGCCCGCAGACCGATGACGAAGGGCAGATCGGCGAAGGATTCTCTGTCAACGTCGCGACGGCCTGGGAGCGCGAATTCTTCGCTCACGCGCGAAAGGGCGTGCGCCAGGTAGCCCTGCGTATGGCGATTGTGCTCGGCAACGGTTCGGCTCTCGCCCCAATTCTCGCGCTGACGCGCATCGGACTGGGCGGCCCGCAGATCGGCGGCAAGACCGCGGGCGGCCGGCAAATGTTCAGTTGGATTCACATCGACGATGTCTACAGGGCGATCCGCTTCATCCAATCGGATGTCGCAATTGATGGGCACGTCAACGTTTCGTCTCCGCAGCCGGTGAGAAACGTCGAGCTTATGGCAACGGTGCGCCGCGTCTTGGGAGTTCCGTTTGGAATTCCGCTCTATCGCTGGATGCTCGAAATCGGCTCATGGGCAATCCGTTCCGAGCCCGAGTTGCTGCTCAAGAGCCGCTGGGTTACCCCGACTCGCTTGCTCGAGGAAGGCTTCGAGTTCGATCATCCCCAGCTCGAGGGCGCGCTGAGGAACATCACGGGCAAGCCGTAGCGCCCGACTATGGGAGAATTGCCACCAAATGTCTCCTCGTGCAAACACCGCCCTGCAGCCAGCGTCGACCGACCCGGCGTTCATTCGCAACTTCTGCATCATCGCCCACATTGATCACGGCAAGTCGACGCTTGCCGACCGCATGCTGCAGATCACCGGCGTTGTCAGCGACCGCGACATGCGCGCCCAGTACCTCGACCGCATGGACATCGAGCGCGAGCGTGGCATCACGATCAAGAGCCAGGCCGTGCGCATGCCGTGGGAACTCGACGGGCAGACCTACGCGCTCAACATGATCGACACCCCAGGGCACGTCGACTTCTCGTACGAGGTCTCGCGTTCGCTCGCGGCCTGCGAGGGAGCCATCCTTCTCGTTGATGCGGCGCAGGGCATCGAGGCGCAGACACTCGCCAACCTCTACCTCGCGCTCGAGAATGACCTCACGATCATTCCCGTGCTCAACAAGATCGACCTTCCGGCCGCCGACCCCGAGAAGTACATCAAGGAGATCGTCGGCCTCATCGGCTGCAAGCCAGAAGACATCCTTCTCGTCTCGGGCAAGACCGGCGTGGGTGTTCCCGAGCTGCTCGATGCGGCAACGCGACTTATCCCGCCGCCCGTCGGCGATGCGGATGCCCCGGCTCGCGCCATGATTTTCGACTCGGTTTACGACGCCTACCGTGGCGTTATCACCTACGTGCGAATGATCGACGGAAAGATCAACCCGCGCGAGAAGATCATGATGATGAGCACAAAGAGCGCCCACGAGGTGCTCGAGATCGGTGTCTCAAGCCCAGAGCCGATCGGCACAAAGGGGCTCGGCGTCGGCGAGGTTGGTTACCTCATCACCGGCGTAAAAGACGTTCGACTGTCGAAGGTCGGTGACACGGTCACCTCATTCGCGAAGCCCGCCGCGGTTGCCCTCAAGGGCTACTCGGAGCCGATGCCGATGGTGTTCTCCGGTCTCTACCCGATCGACGGCAGTGACTACCCGGTGCTGCGTGAGGCGCTCGACAAGCTCAAGCTGTCTGATGCCGCCCTCGTCTACGAACCCGAAACCTCTGTCGCTCTGGGCTTTGGGTTCCGTTGCGGCTTCCTTGGCCTTCTGCACCTCGAGATCATCACAGAGCGTCTTGAGCGCGAATTCGGTGTCGACCTCATCGCGACGGCACCCTCGGTGATCTACGAAGTTGTCACCGACGACAAGAAAAAGACAACAGTCACCAACCCAAGCGAGTTTCCCGGAGGCAAGATCTCCGAAGTGCGCGAGCCGATCGTCAAGGCGTCGATTCTGCTGCCAAAAGACTTCGTCGGAACCGTTATGGAACTCTGCCAGGGCCGCCGCGGCACCATGCAGGGTATGGAGTACGTCGGCGAAGACCGCGTCGAGCTTCACTACACGATGCCGCTCGGTGAGATCGTCTTCGACTTCTTCGACCAGCTCAAGAGCAAGACCGCCGGCTACGCATCCCTCGACTACGAACCGATCGGCGACCAGGCCGCCGACCTCGTCAAGGTCGACATTCTGCTGCAGGGCGAAGCCGTCGACGCGTTCAGCGCGATCGTGCACCGCGACAAGGCTTACGCCTATGGGCTGCTCATGACAGAGCGCCTCAAGAAGCTCATTCCGCGCCAGCAGTTCGAGGTGCCGATCCAGGCAGCCATTGGCGCGCGCATCATCGCGCGCGAGAGCATCTCGGCGATTCGCAAAGACGTTCTTGCCAAGTGTTACGGCGGTGACATCACGCGTAAGCGCAAGCTGCTCGAGAAGCAAAAAGAGGGCAAGAAGCGCATGAAGATGGTCGGACGCGTGGAGGTGCCTCAGGAGGCCTTCGTCGCAGCGCTCACCGGCGATACAGAGAAGAAGAAAGACAAGTAGGAGCGGTGGATCCGCCCCTTTCCGAACTGGGTGAGGCCGTTCTCGGCGAGCTTGGCGCTGGCTGGGATTTTTCGCTCGGCATCGCTGAAGCTTTCGGCGTCGGCGGCATGCAGTTCATCAGTTTCTCTGGCCCCGTCGCCGGCCCACGCGTGTGGGCCGAATCGGAGTCGACTTGGCGCCTCGAGTTCGCGATCCCCGATACGGGTCTCACAATGGCGACAGAGTGGTGGCTGAAACCGAAGGGGTCGGACTCGGCACTCACCGAGGTGCTCGTCGCGATCTGCAGCGGCGACTACGCGCTCGACAAGCGCGACGACCTACAGGTTAAGGTCGCGAGCAAGCGCATGCCGATCACGCTGCCGACCTTCCCTGCGCAACCCTGACGGCCCGCGCCCGCGCCCGCGCCCGCGCCCGCGCACTTGCCCTTTCGGAAATTCAGGAGATCAGCGCTCGGCTCCGCCGGTCGCCCAGCAAACGGCTGGCAGGCGGCGGCAACTGTTGGCGCATTTCCTGAATTTTCAACGGGGTGGATGTCGCGGCGCGCGTGAACTCCGCTATGCGACGAAGGGTGTGTGGTTGTATTCCCTGTATTGGATCGCGCCCAGCACTGAAAGACCCGAGCGGAACGGCAGGCTGCGGTGCTCACACACGAGCTACACAACGAATGGGCGACGGCGAATAGTTATGGCCAGTAAACGGAAGCCATTCGAGCAGTACCGCACTCTCCTGCCTGACGGGAGGTCAGTTGTCGGCGTTGTCGTCTACGAGCCACGCGCCGCTGCGATCTGGCTGCTTGCCGAGTCGCGGGGTGAAGCACTGGCTAAAATGCGGAACTGTGGCGCTCCACGCCCGCACATCGAATCGTTGAATCGGCCCGGCCACAAGGTCGCCCAACGTGTGGCTGACGATCCGGCAGGGGGAATATTCACTGAGGATCTGTTTCCGGGAAACAACCCGCGGTATCGGTCGCTGGGTGAGTTGCGCGAGTACTTGGGTGAGCTCGAAAGCTGAATGTCGACCGCCCGAGTGCTGCACAGACCGACTGTTGCGTATATCCAGTGTCGGCTACCGTGCGGTTGTCGTCGGCGCTGCGGCGACCGCCGCACGAGCCTCCTCCGCGATGAGGTCGGCGTTGACCGCGGCGGCGACAGCGAGGCCCTGCGCAGCGGACGTCACGACCTGCGCCATGGGGTCGCCCACGTTTCCGGCTGCCCAGACGTTCGGCAGCGAGGTGAGCCCGAAGCCGTCGACCGCGAGATGTGTTCCGGCACCCGAAGGGTGATCGACGGCCACGAGCCCCAGGGGAGCAAGCGCGTCGACCCGGGCGCGCATAAACGAGCCGACCGCGAGCGCTTCGACGGGGTGCGTCGAACCGTCGTCGAGAGTGACAGTGGAGAGCGCGCCATCCACAGTGTGAAGGCGTGAAATAGTGCCGGTCACGAGGGTGACGCCACGCGCGGTGAGCTGAGCGAGTTCGTCGGCGGGCAGTTCGAGCGACGGGTCGAGAAAAACCGTGACCCGATCGCTGAGCTGGCGAAACATCAGAGCGACGTGCGCCGTGCGTGCGTGCGTGCCGAGAACACCGATGGCGCGATCGCGCACCTCCCAGCCGTGGCAGTACGGGCAGTGGATAACGTCGCGCCCCCAGCGCTCTGCGAGACCAGGGATCGCCGGCAGCTCATCAACAGTGCCGGTCGCAACGATAAGGCGCTGTGAAGTCAGCACGTGATCGCCGACTGTGACCGAGAAGCCAGGTTGGATGTCGCGTGCCGCCCCATCGAAAAACGTGACGCCGTACGACGAGGCCTCAGCCCGGCCGAGGCGCTGAAGCTCGAGCGGGTTGACCCCGTCGCGCGTCAGAAAGTTATGCACGCCGTCGGCGGGAGCATTGCGCGGCGATCCAGCGTCGATCACGGCAACGGAGCGCCGGAAGCGGCCGAGAGCTGTGGCTGCCGAGAGTCCGGCTGCGCCGCCGCCGAGGATGATTGCGTCAAATGTCTTCATGCTTCGAGGGTGCGTCACGTGAGACAAGACCGGCAAGCTGCGTTGCCGAAGTGGCAAACTGTGGGCATGGATGACGTACTCGCCGGTGTCGGCGCACGACTCAAACTGATCCGCGGGCAGCGCGGCGCAACCCTCGCCGAGGTCGCGGCCGCAACTGCGATCTCGGTCAGCACCCTGTCGCGCCTCGAGTCGGGGCAGCGAAAGCCCAACCTCGAGTTGCTGCTACCGCTGGCGCGCGAGTATGGCGTGCCGTTGGACGAGCTCGTTGGTGCTCCCGCGACGGGGGATCCCCGCATCCACCTTCGTCCGATGAAGCGGCACGGTCAGACGATTGTTCCCCTGAGCAAGGGTGCGTCGGGTATGCAGGCCTTCAAGCACATCATTGCTGCTGGCCCGGTGCAGGGCCCGCCAGAACTCAAGACGCACGAGGGCCACGAGTGGATGTACGTCATTCGCGGCAACCTGCGTATGGTGCTCGGCGAGCACAACATCGTGCTGACGGCGGGCGAGGCCGCCGAGTTCGACACGCGCACGCCGCACTGGTTCGGGCGCGCAGACACCGGCGCCGTGGAGTTTCTTAGCCTGTACGGTCCGCAGGGCGAGCGGATGCACGTGCGCGCGTCAACCCGCTAGCACTCAGTCGCGCCAGCTGTGCTGTGGCGAATACCCGAGCACCCGCCGCGCCTTGTCGATCGACAGCAGGGTGTCATTCTCGCCGGGGGTCGGTGTGTACGGCACGTCAGGGAACTCCGCAGCAACCAGCGACGAGTTCGAGGCAGAAAGCGCAGTGTCGGCGGCCGCGATGATAAACGCGTCGAAGCCGGGGCGACCGGCAGTGAGTGCGAGCCGCACGGCCTGCGCACCATCGCGTGCGTCGATGTAGCCCCAGAGGTTCCACCGGCGAGAGGCGGGAGTGAACGAGGCGAACTCGGCGTAGTCCGACGGGTGCATAACGTTGGAGAACCGCAGGGCGGTGATGCTCAGCGACGGGTCCCACCGCACGAGCTTCTGTGCCATCTCTTCTTCGAGGTGCTTGACGAGGGAGTACACACTCTCGGGGCGAGTGTCGTACTCCTCGTCGACGGGGATATACGGCGGGGGAGTCTCGAACGGCAGCCCGAGCACCGTCTCACTCGACGCGTAGACGATGCGGGTGATGCCCGCACGGCGCGCTGCCTGAAAAACATTGAACGTCGCCGACATGTTGTTGTGGAAGACGGCGGAGTCGGGAACGAGACCGGGAGCCGGGATAGCCCCGAGGTGTACAACCGCGTCAATGCCGTTGTGCTGGTCGTTGACTCCGAAGAGCGCGTCGATGACCTGGCCGTAGTCGGTCAGGTCGACGCGCACAAAGCCCTCGCCGCGAGTGCCGTGCTGGTCGAGAACCATTACCGTGTTGCCATGGGCACGCAGGTCAGCGACCACCGCCTGTCCGAGCTTTCCGTTGCCGCCGGTTACCGCGATCGTCATTGATGTCATGACCCCAGTCTCCCAGCTTTAGAATTGGGGGATGCCAGTTGAACTGTGGGCCCGATCCGTGAGCTACGCCGCCGTTGGGGCGACGCAGGCCGCGGACATCCTGATCCACCCTCCGACCGGCTACCGTCCGATCGAGCGCCGCGTGCGCATCGGCCATGGGGCTGCCCGCTTTACCTGGGCCTGGACTACGGCAATGAGCTGGGGAATCCAGACCGGCGCCGGGTTCACCGTAACGCGATCGGATGCTCCCGCCGAGGTCACCGAGAACACCTATGCGCCCGTCGGGTTCGACGCCGAGGGTGTGCCTGTCGCACCTGCAACGACGAGCGCGGGCGATGAGGCGCACTTCGCTCCCGATGGCGCAGCTTTTCTTGTGGCGGGCGACACAGCGCTTCTGTCGATTCCGTTTCTGCTCTGGCGGGTCAAGGCGCCCGCCCGCGTTGTGTACGTCGTTGATGAGCCGACCCGCAAGGGTTTCGCCTATGGAACCCTCAAGGGGCACCCGGAAGACGGCGAAGAGGCGTTCATCGTCGAAATACAGGAAGACGGCTCGGTCTGGCTGCGCATAACGGCCTTCTCGCGCCCGGCGAACTTCTTCTGGTGGCTCGTCTATCCCGTGCTGCGCCTCTCGCAGGAATTCTTCACCCGGCGCTACGAGCGAGCGCTCGCCGTCGCCATCCCCGAATAACCGCGCTCTTATTCCTGCAGAGCCGCTAGCGCTGCGAGCAGCTCGTCGAGTCCGGTCACGAGGTCGTCAATAACCAGGCTGGCGGATGTCGCTGCCAACTCCGTCGCCGTGTACGCGCCCGTGGCTACCGCGAGAAAAGACATCCCGGCGGCATCGGCGGCGACGCCATCGTTCGGGGTGTCTCCGATGATGACAATGGGCGCCGCGCCGAGGGCAGCCCGCGCGCGAAGGGTGAGCTCCGACCTGATCGGGGAGCGCTCGCCGAAGTAAGAGCGCGTCCAGTCGAACGACGACTCTGCGAAGCCCGCGCCGGTGACCTTGTACCGTGCCCGGGCAGCGGAGTTGCCGGTGAGCAGGCCGTTGGTCCAGCCGGCGGCCGCTGTCGCGGCGACCGCTTCGCGCGCGCCAGGCACGAGCTCCCGGTGAGCGCCAGCGACGTGCCGAAGGCGGCTCAGTTCGTCGAGGTGATCGATTGCCGAGCTGTGCAGCGCGGCATCCAAACCGTGAAGTTCGAGGGATTCGCGAATGATCTCGCCGTCCGTGCGGCCGTGGCGGTTGGGAAGGCGCTCGCCGATGGGGTGCCCGGCGGCGAGTTCGACAGCGTCGTGGTAGAGATTTCCTGCGTCGCGACCGTTGCGCACGAGGGTTCCGTCGACGTCCCAAAGTATGTAGTTCACGTGTCTATCGTGGCAGAGTGCTCGACGGCGAAGCGCGACATCCATGTATTTCGGCGGGCGAGGCGCGAGGCACAATAGAACGTGCCATCCGCTCTGCCGCTCGCTGATCCCGCCCCGCTCGACGGGTTGCTTCCGGCGACCGTGATCGAGGGCGCGAACGAGCGCAGCTTTGGTGTCTACCTTCACGTGCCGTTCTGCCGCGTGCGCTGCGGGTACTGCGACTTCAACACCTACACGAGCGACGAGTTGCGCGGCGCGAAGCGTGCCGACTACGCGAGCCAGGCGATCAGCGAGATTCATCAGGCGCGACACGTGCTCGCCGATCTGCCGCAGCGCCCCGCTCGCACGGTGTTTTTCGGCGGAGGAACCCCCACTCTGCTGCCCGCCACCGACCTCGCGGCGATGCTCGGCGCGGTCATCGAGACCTGGGGTCTCGAGCCCGGCGCAGAGGTCACGACCGAGGCGAACCCCGACTCCGTCGACCTCGAGTACCTGCTGACGCTCAAGAAGGCCGGCTTTACACGGGTGAGCTTTGGGATGCAGTCGGCGGTGCCGCACGTGCTCGCGACGCTCGAACGCACGCACGACCCCGCTCGCATCCCGCTCGTTGTCGAGTGGGCCCGCGAGGCCGGTCTCAACGTCAGCCTCGACCTCATCTACGGCACGCCGGGGGAGTCGCTCGACGACTGGCGCGCGTCTGTCGAGCACGTGCTCGCGCAGAAGCCCGATCACGTGAGCGCCTACGCGCTCATCGTCGAAGACGGCACAAAGCTCGCGCGTCAGATTCGCAAGGGCGAGGTTGCGACTCCCGACGATGACCTGCAGGCCGACATGTACGAGCTCGCCGACGAGCTGCTGAAGAACGCCGGCTACGAGTGGTACGAGGTGTCGAACTGGGCGCGGTCACCGGGCCAGGAATCGCGGCACAACCTGTCGTACTGGCAGGGCAACGACTGGTGGGGAGTCGGGCCGGGTGCCCACAGCCACGTCGGCGGTGTGCGCTGGTGGAACGTCAAGCACCCAGCGGCCTACGCCGACCGCATCGCGGCTGGTCATTCGCCCGCGGCGGGTCGCGAAACTCTCGACGATGCCACGCGAGAGACCGAGCGAATCCTGCTCGGAACGCGCATTCGCGAGGGCATCGCCATCGATTCGCTGCCGAAGGAAGCACGAACGGCAGTCGCCGGGCTCATCGCTGACGGGCTTGTCGACGCGACATCCGCCATTCATGGTCGTATTCAACTCACGCTGACGGGCCGCCTGCTCGCGGATGCCGTCGTGCGCAAGCTGATTTCCTGAGGGCCGACTACTTCACGAACGTGATCGTGAGTGGGTACGTGTAGTACTCGCCGCGGTTGGCTGCGACGGCCGCGAGAATCGAGAAGATGATCGCGACGATGGCGAGCGGGATAAAGAGAATGAAGCCGAAGCCGAGGGTCAGAATGCCGACGACAACGATCACGAGTGAGTAGATCACAATCGAGATCTGCAGGTTGAGTGCGGCGATCGCGTGGGCGCGGATGAACGGGCCGCGCTTGCCGAGAGTGAGCAGCACAACAAGCGGCACTACAAAACCGAATGCGCTCAGGGTGCTGCCCGAGATCAGACCGATAGCGATCCACGCGAGGTGCGTGAGCGTCGACCCGAGTCGTTCGTTCTGCGGGGTCATGGGCTGCGGCGGGGTGATGTAGGGGTTCTCCGGAGTGCTCATGCACCCATTAAACAGTTGTGGCCGGCAGAAGCCGGCCACAACTCGAGAATTGCGTGATTACTTGATGAAACGAATCGCGAAGGGGTAGCGGTACGCGATGCCGTCTTTCACCTTGAGGAAGGCGATGACAGAGAAGATCGCGCCGGCGAGCCAGGCGAACCAGCCGAGACCGGTGAGCGCGGCGCTCGCACCGAAGGTCGGGATGAACAGCGCGCCGGCGAGGATGCTTCCGACGATGCCGAGCGCGAAGATCGCGATGACAACGGTGATCTGGAAGTTCAGCGCTTCCTTACCCTCCTGGTTGGTGAACGAACCGCGGTCCTTGAACACGAGCCAGATGATGAGTGAGGGCAGCGGGCCGAGGATGCCTCCGAGGTGGGCGAATGACGCCCACTGGTTGTCTTCGGCAGTGGTCAGGGGAGCTGCGGGTGTTGCATCGGTCATTGTTCGTGCCTTTCGCGTGGCGTGAAGAGATACGGGTTATTCGAAGTGCATGGCGCCGCAGGGCGTACCCCCCGGATGGGAGCCACGACTTGGCACAGAGACAAGGTAGCGGGTGGATCGCCCGGCGTGCAACGCCTGTCGCCCGGTGTGTCGCGATACAATTGGCAGTCAGGCTAACTGAGTGCTAACAGTCGGGAGGTGGTGCACGTGGTTTCGGAACGCAGCCTCGAAGTACTTCGCGTGATTGTGCAGGACTATGTGGCCTCCCGCGAACCCGTCGGCTCGAAGTCGATAGTCGAGCGTCACTCTTTCGGAGTCTCTGCCGCAACCATTCGCAACGACATGGCCCTTCTCGAAGAAGAAGAGTTGATCGTTGCGCCCCACACGTCATCGGGCCGCGTGCCAACCGACAAGGGCTACCGCGTTTTTGTCGACCAGCTCGCCGACCTTCGACCGCTCAACGGCGCACAGCGCACGGCGATCGAGACCTTTCTCGGCCAATCGGTCGACCTCGACGATGTACTCGCGCGCACGGTGCGACTGCTCTCGCAGCTCACCCACCAGGTCGCGCTCGTTCAGTACCCCTCGCTCTCGCGTTCGCGCGTTCGTCACGTCGAGGTGATCGCTCTCGCACCCCGTCGCTTGATGACAGTGCTGATCACTGACACGGGTCGTGTTGAGCAGCGGCTCATCGATGTTCCCGCCGATGTTGACGATGATCTTCTAGGGCTGTTGCGCACACGACTCAACGGCACGCTCAGTGGCCTCGGGTTGGCGGATGCCGCGCACGCGCTTGCGGCGATACCCGAGAGTTTCGAGCCGATCAATCGCCCGATCGCGGCTCACGTCGCCTCGAGTCTGATCGAACAGGTTGCCGAGAACCGCCAGGACCGCCTCGTGATGGCTGGCACGGCTAACCTCGTACGTACCGAAGAAGACTTTTCTGGAAGTATTTACCCGGTTCTCGAGGCAATCGAGGAACAGGTGACACTGCTTCGGTTGTTTGGTGAAGTTGAAGGCGATACTCATGGCGTCGCCGTAAGCATTGGCCGGGAGAACGCAGACTTCGGTCTGAGCGAGACTTCGGTACTCACGAGCGGCTACGGCGCCGCGGGCGCGGGAGTGGCCCGATTGGGTGTTCTCGGGCCGACCCGAATGGACTATTCGAACAACATGGCAGCTGTGCGCGCGGTCGCACGCTACCTCACACGACTTCTCGGCGACGATTGACGCTCGAGCTAACGCACAACGCGGGAAACCGCGGTAAGGAATCTGAATAACGTGGCAGACCACTACGAGGTACTCGGCGTAGAACGCACGGCGACTCCCGAAGAGATCAAGAAGGCATACCGCCGTCTCGCGCGCGAGTTTCACCCCGACGTGAACCCGAGCGCCGACGCGTCCGACAAGTTCAAGTCGGTAACGCACGCCTACGACGTGCTGAGCGATGCAAAGCAGCGCCAGGAGTATGACAACCCCAACCAGGGGTTCCAGGGCGGTGGATTCGGCGGTTTCGGCGACATCTTCGAGACGTTCTTCGGCGGGGCGGCTCCCGGCGGCGGAGGCAGCGGCGCTGCACCCCGCTCGCGCAAGGAGCGCGGCGCTGACGCACTCCTTCGCGTTGAGATCGACCTCGACGAGGTCGTCTTCGGCACAAAGCGTGACCTCGAGGTCGCAACCGCCGTTCTCTGCGACACGTGTGAGGGCAGCTGCTGCGCCCCCGGCACGCGACCGGTTGTCTGCGACATCTGCCACGGTTCCGGCCAGATCCAGCGTGCGGTTCGCAGCCTCCTCGGAAACATCATGACGTCGAGCCCGTGTGGCACCTGCCGCGGCTACGGCACCGTCATTCCCAGCCCGTGCCCCACGTGCGCCGGCCAGGGCCGCGTTCGCGCGAGCCGCAAGATCACCGTCGACATTCCCTCGGGCGTCGACACCGGCCTGCGTCTTCAGCTTCCCGGCCAGGGCGAGATCGGCCCTGCTGGCGGAGACCACGGCGACCTCTACCTCGAGATCAAGGTGCGTCACCACGACGTCTTCAGCCGCAATGGCGACGACCTGCTTGCGACGATCGAGGTCAGCATGCCCGACGCCGTGCTCGGAACAAAGGCAAAGATCAAGGGCCTCGACGGCGAGATCGAACTTGAGATCAAGCCGGGCACGCAGAGCGCCGAGATTCTTACGCTGAGCGGTCGCGGCATCACAAAGCTTCGTGGCCAGGGACGCGGCGATCTCAAAATCGGCGTGCAGGTCATCACCCCGACAAAGCTCAACGCGAAAGAACAACAGCTGCTCACCGAGTTCGCGTCGAGCTACAAGGCCAAGAGGCCCGCGCTCGCGCAGTTCCAGCAGGGACTCTTCGCGAAGCTGCGCGACCGCTTCCTTCACGTCTAGGCGGCCATGGCGCACTTTTACATCAACGAGCTTCTCGAAACGGCCGCGGTCGGCGAGCGTGTGGCGATCGACGGTCGCGAGGCACGTCACGCCGTGACCGTTTCGCGGCTCGCGGTCGGCGAGACGATTTCGATCGGCAATGGTCGTGGACTCATCGTCACGGGCGAGGTTGTTGTCGCCGAGCACACCGAGCTCTCGATCGAGGTTGCGGCGGTCGAGAACACCGAGCGACCTACCCCCGCGATCATCCTCGTTCAGGCACTGGCCAAGGGCGATCGTGACGAGCTCGCCGTACAGACGGCGACAGAGCTCGGTGTTGACGCCGTGATTCCGTGGACAGGCGCTCGCTCGATCTCCCGCTGGGAGGGCTCGAAAGTCGCGAAGGGGCACGACCGCTGGGTGGCGATCACACGCGAGGCGACTAAGCAGTCGATTCGCGGCTGGATCCCCGACGTTCTCGACCTCGTCTCGACAAATCAGCTCGCGAAACTTGCCCCCGCCACGAGGATGCTTGTGCTCGAGCCAACGGCAGAGGTCGCCCTCACCGCGATCGAACTTACCGACGACGACATCGTCATCGTTGTTGGCCCCGAGGGCGGAATTGCGCCGCACGAGCTCAACGCGCTCACTGCCGCAGGGGCCGAACTCGTTCGGCTCGGCGATGGAGTGCTGCGCACGTCGACCGCTGGCCCCGCTGCCATCGCTGTGCTGAGCGCGAAACTCGCTCGCTGGTAAAGCTGAGCGATTAAGCTAGCTCTATGTCCATCTTCAGCAGAATCATCGCGCGCGAGATTCCCGCAGACATCGTTTTCGAGAGCGATGCGGTGATCGCGTTCCGCGACATCGCACCCCAGGCGCCCGTACACCTGCTCGTGGTGCCGAAGACCGAGCAGTACGCGAACGTCGCCGAACTTGCCGCAGGCGACCCGGCATTGCTCGCCGAGCTAGTCGCGACAGCAAAAGAGCTTGCCGCGAGGCACTCCGACGGCGACTACCGCCTCGTTTTCAACACGGGAGCGGGAGCCGGCCAGACCGTTTTTCACGTACACGCGCACGTCTTGAGCGGCGCACTTCAGGAAGGCACCCTTGCCGAGTAGCGATGCACACGTTCCGGGTTTCGACCGTATTGACGTCGAGGTCGATGGTGTAGCAATGGTGCGGTTGCTCGGCCCGCAAGACCGCCTGCTTCGCACCGTCGAAAAGCAGTACCCACTCGTCACCGTGCACGTACGCGGCAACAAGATTACTCTTACGGCGCCCTCAGACATCACCGAGGCCGTCGACCAACTGCATGCTGCCAGAGAGCTGGTGGGGGAACTCATTCGCATGGTACAAAACGGCCAGGATCTCGAGCCCAGCGAGGTAAACCAATCGGCAAAAATTCTGCGCGAGAAGTCGGGTAGCCCAGCCGAGTTGCTCAGCCAGGCGATTCTGACGAGCCGCGGCAAGAGCATCCGCCCGAAGACCCTGGGTCAGAAAGAGTATGTCGACGCGATCGACGAGAACACGATCGTTTTCGGCATTGGCCCCGCTGGCACCGGAAAGACCTATCTTGCGATGGCAAAAGCCGTTCAGGCACTGCAACGCAAAGAGGTCGAGCGCATCATCCTCACCCGCCCCGCGGTCGAGGCGGGGGAGCGGCTCGGCTTTCTTCCCGGTTCACTCACCGACAAGATCGACCCGTATCTTCGCCCGCTCTACGATGCGCTCAACGAGATGATGGACCCGGAGATCGTGCCCAAGCTGCTCGCGGCGGGCACCGTCGAGGTCGCCCCTCTCGCCTACATGCGCGGTCGCACACTCAACAACGCGTTTATCATTCTCGACGAGGCACAGAACACTTCACCTGAGCAGATGAAGATGTTTCTCACGCGTCTCGGTTTTGGTTCGAAGATGGTCATCACGGGCGATGTCACGCAGGTCGACCTGCCTGTGGGCGCCTCGGGCCTGCAGCTCGTGACGCGCGTGCTGTCAGAGATCGACGACATCCACTTTTCTCGCCTGACAAGTGCCGACGTTGTGCGGCACACCCTCGTCGGCCAGATCGTTGACGCCTACACAAAGTTTGACGCCCAGAAGCAAGCCCGAGAGTACGAACGCACACCGCAGCCCAACCGGCCGCGGGGATGGAGGCGCTGATGAGCGTAGAGATCAACAACGAATCGACGATCCCGGTCGACGAAACGGCGCTGCAGCGACTCGTGACTTTCGCGCTCGACGAGATGCACGTGCACCAGGACGCGGAGCTTGCCATCGTGCTCGTCGACGAGGCCGCAATGGAACAGCTTCACGTGCAGTGGATGGACGAGCCCGGCCCCACAGACGTTCTGAGCTTTCCGATGGACGAACTGCGCCCCGGAACCGAAGAGTCAATCACCCCCGCGGGTTTGCTCGGAGACATCGTTCTCTGCCCGCAGGTGGCGATCGCCCAGGCCGAGACTGCCGGTCACTCGCCGCTTGACGAGATGCTTTTGCTCACAACGCACGGCCTCCTGCACCTTCTCGGTTTTGACCACGCGGAGCCTGAAGACGAGAAGGAGATGTTCGGCATTCAGCGCGACATCCTTCTCGCATTTCATCTTGCAGAGCGGAAGCGCTAACGCATGATGATTCCCGTCTTCGTCAGCGTCGCCGTGCTGCTCGTGCTGTTCGGCGGCCTGCTCGCGGCGGCGGACTCTGCACTCTCGGTGCTCAGTCGCACCGACCTCGTTGACCTCGCGTCGACGAGCCGGTCGAAGAAGTCGCTGCTCGCGATCTCGGCCGACATGAGCACACACCTCAACGCGATCAACTTTATGCGCGTGGTGTCTGAGACGACGGCGGCAGTTCTCGTCTCGCTCACCTTCGCGTACGCAATCGGCGAGTGGTGGATCGCCCTGCTTCTGTCGGCGCTCATCATGACGGCCGCGTCGTTTGTGCTCGTTGGGTCGAGCCCCCGCAGCGTCGGTCGTGCACACTCCCGCGGCATCATCGCCTTTACGGCACCAATCGTGCGCGGAATCCGCCTCTTTCTCGGCCCGATCGCCAACGCGCTCGTCGCCATCGGCAATCGTGTGACGCCGGGTCGCCCGCGCACCGCCACCTTTTCGAGCGAAGAGCAGCTGCTCAGCATGGTCGACGAGGCCACTGAACTCGAGGTTCTCGAAGAAGATGACCGCGAGCTCATCCACTCGATCTTCGAGTTCAACGACACGGTTGCTCGCGAGATTATGATTCCGCGCACCGACATGGTGACGATCGAGCACGACGCCACGATCGGCACGGCGATGGGGCTCTTCCTGCGCACGGGCGTTTCGCGTGTTCCCGTTATCGGCGAGAACATCGATCAGGTGCTCGGCGTGCTTTATTTGCGGGATGTCGCGCGTCTGCACTACGAGCGTCCCACCGGAGCAGAAGACATCACCGCCTCGGAGCTTGCGCGCCCCGCGAGCTTTGCGCCGGAGTCACAGAAGGCCGACAGTCTTCTGCGCCAGATGCAGCTCGAAAGCAACCACCTCGCGATGGTTGTCGACGAGTACGGCGGAATCGCCGGACTCGTCACCCTCGAAGACATCATCGAAGAACTCGTCGGCGACATCTCTGACGAGTACGACCACGACGTACCCGAGTTCGAAGACCTCGGCGACGGCACCTACCGCGTCAGCGCACGCCTTCCCGTCGACGAGCTCGGCGACCTCTTTGGCATCGAGCTCGACGATGACGACGTCGACTCGGTCGGCGGGCTTTTGACAAAGACCCTCGGTCGCCTGCCGGTAGCGGGCTCTGTGGCCGAGATCTCCGGGCTCATCCTGCGCGCAGAGCGCACGGAGGGCCGCCGTCGGCGCCTCAGCACCGTGCTCGTCGAACGCGACCAGGCACTCATCGACGCGCAGGCGTCATTCGCAGCATCAAACGAAACGAGCACAGAATCATGACCGAGCCGATCCAGTTCCGCGCGGGGTTTGTGTCGTTCGTTGGCCGCCCCAACGTCGGCAAGTCGACACTCACGAACGCTCTCGTTGGCGAGAAGGTCGCGATCACATCGTCGAAGCCGCAGACAACTCGCCGCGCCATCCGGGGCGTCGTTCATCAGGCCAACGGCCAGCTCGTTGTTGTTGACACCCCGGGTATGCACCGCCCGCGCACCCTCCTCGGTGAGCGGCTCAACAGCATCGTTCAAGACACCCTCGGAGACGTCGACGTCGTTGGGCTCTGCCTTCCCGCCAACGAGAAGCTCGGCCCGGGCGACCGTTTTATCAGCGAGCAGCTCGACTCGTTTCCGCGAGCCAAGAAGGTCGCGATCGTCACGAAGATCGACGCAGCCTCTCGGCCAGCTGTCGCAGAGCAGTTGCTCGCGATTTCGGCGCTGCGCGATGACTGGGAGGCGATCATCCCGGTCTCCTCCACGAGCAACATCCAGCTCGACACACTGACGACTCAGCTCATTCGCCTGATGCCCGTTTCGCAGGCGCTTTACCCCTCCGATGCCGTCACCGATGAGAGCCTCGAGTCGCGCATCAGCGAGCTCATTCGCGAGGCAGCGCTCGAGGGAGTGCAAGACGAATTGCCGCACTCGATTGCCATCACCCTCGACGACATAGTCGAGCGCGATGACAAGGATCTCGTCGAGATCTACGCCAACCTCTTCGTTGAGCGCGACAGCCAGAAGGGCATCATCATCGGCCACAAGGGCGAGCGACTGCAAGAGGTCGGAGCCCGCGCGCGTCACGAGATCGAGAAGCTCGTCGGCAAGCAGGTGTTTCTCTCGATGCGCGTCAAGGTCGCAAAGGAGTGGCAGCGCAACGCCAAACAGCTTGGCCGACTCGGTTTCTAAGCCTTGAGGATGATTTATCGCCCCGGTCGAGTGATAAGCACGCCTGAAACTCGCTTTGGCGACCTCGCGCGACCTACGTTGTAGATATGTTCCACCGATTGCGCCCGTATCAGTTTGTGATCGACGCCGCCCTGGCCGTCTTCTACTTTCTGTGCGCGATGGCACTTCTCGATACCTATGGCGGTGTCGGAATCCGCGGGGCGATTGTAGTTGCGGGCTACGCGGCTGCAGTGGGTATTCGGCGCAGCTCGCCAGCTCTCGCCCTCGCACTCGCGTGGGTCTTCTCGTTTGTGCAAATGGGTATCGGTATGTACCCGAACCTCTACAACCTTGCGACGATTCTCGTCATTTACACAACGAGCGCCTACGGCGGCCGCATCCTTCGTTGGGTGGGCCTCGGGTCAGTTGGAGTCGGCTCGTTCATCGCAGCGGGCTATCTGACGCTCAGCGGCTCGGGAATGGGCGTCTCAGAGACTCTTTTTGGTGCCTACGACCTGCCCCAGGTCGTTCTCCAGTTCGGTCTTCTCTTCGGCGCGCTCATCACGGCTCTCGGAGCGCCGTGGCTTGCCGGGCTCCTCGTGCGTGCGGTCGTGCGAACGCGTGAGAGCAGAGCAGCCCAGGTCGTTGCCGAGCAGGATGTCATCGTCGAGCAGGAGCGCAACCGCATCGCGCGCGACATGCACGACGTTGTTGCCCACTCGCTGGCTGTCGTCGTTGCCCAGGCGGATGGTGCGCGTTACGCTCGAGCCGCGAATCCAGAGGCCGTCGACCAGTCGCTCATCGCGATCTCGACGACCGCGCGCGAGGCTCTCGCCGACGTTCGCCTGCTGCTCGGCCAGTTGCGCTACAGCGAGGGCGATGGTCCGCAGCCAGTACTTGCCGACCTCGACCGACTTTTTGACCAGATGCGGGCCTCTGGCCTGCAGGTCACCTTTACAGAGACCGGCGAGAAGCACCTCTTCGGCACAGGTGCCCAGCTCGCTGTTTACCGCATTGTGCAAGAAGCTCTCACCAACGCGCTGCGTCACGGCGATGCATCCAAGCCGGTAAGCGTTTCGTTTGATTGGACACCGACAACCGTCGAGGTCGCAATCGCCAACACGATGTCAGGCGCCGTGCCAACGGTCAGCCTCGGGCACGGACTCGCGGGAATGCGTGAGCGCGCTCTGCTCGTCAGCGGCTCGCTGACCGCGGGTGCGGAAGATTCACGATTTGTCGTTTCTGCGTCGATTCCGACGACCACCACCAACACGGGCGCGATAGCCCTGGGAGAAGCCAGATGAGCACACCAATCCGCGTCGGTCTCGTTGACGACCAGGCACTGTTTCGCGCGGGAATTCGGATGCTTGTGTCATCGCAGGCCGACCTCGAGTTTGTGGGGGAGGCCGGCAACGGTGTCGAGGGCATAACCATGGCGGCAGAGCAGAACCCCGACGTCATACTTATGGACATTCGGATGCCCGTTATGGACGGCATCGAGTCCACCCGCGCGATTCTTGCCGCGGCCGAGTCGACAGGTCGGCCCGCGCCTCGCATCATCGTGTTGACAACGTTCGACCTCGACGAGGCTGCGACCCGCGCCATCCGCGGGGGAGCAAGCGGCTTTCTGCTGAAAGACGCCGATCCAGAGTTTCTGCTCTCGGCGATTCGCACCGTGCACGCCGGAACGGCTGTCATCGCGGCCTCGGCGACGCGCGAACTGTTCGAACACTTCGACTCGCAGCACAGTGGGGGAGCGGAGCCCGTCGAGTTCACGAGCCTCACCTCGCGCGAGCGCGAGATCTTTTTGCTCGCCGCGCGCGGCCTGAGCAATGCAGAGATCGCCGCAAGCGAGTTTCTCAGCGAGGCGACGGTCAAGACGCACATCAGTCGTGTGCTCGGAAAGCTCGGGTTGCGCGACCGGGTGCAGCTCGTGGTCTTCGCGTACGAGAATCGTCTGACCGACTAGCGTTGCGTGCCCGGGCATGCGACGGTGGCCCGGGTTGCAACTCCTGCCAGCGTCCGTAACCCGGGCCGCGAGTCATCCTGTCGATGTAGTGCACTCGGTACTCGCGCCCGATTCGACACGCGCTCGGGTTTTCTAGCCTTGAAGCATGAACACCACACAATCTTTCGTCGCCCGCGTCGACGCACTCAGCAAGTCGTACGGATCGGGATCCAACACGGTTTCGGCCCTCAGCGAGGTGAGCCTCGGCATTCGTTCGGGCGAGTTCACCGCGATCATGGGGCCGTCAGGTTCTGGCAAGTCGACGCTGATGCACATCATGGCCGGGCTCGACACGGCAACGAGTGGCACGGTCTTTCTCGCCGACACCGACATCACCCGCCTCGGCGACACAGAGCTCACGATTCTGCGGCGTCGGCGGGTGGGGTTTGTCTTCCAGTCGTTCAACCTCGTGCCGACCCTCAACATCGAGGGCAACATCCATCTCCCGTTTGAGCTTGACGGTCGTCGCCCGACAAGCCAGGAGCGTGACTGGATCGACCAGCTCATCACCTCGCTGGGTCTGCGAGACCGGCTGACCCACCGTCCGCACGAGCTCTCGGGAGGGCAGCAGCAGCGCGTCGCAATCGCGCGAGCTCTCGCGACCCGGCCCGACCTCGTCTTCGCCGACGAGCCCACGGGTAACCTCGACTCCCGCACAAGTCGCGAGGTTCTTACGCTTCTTCAGACCGCAAGCCGCGAGTACGGCCAGAGCATCGCGATGGTCACTCATGACCCGATTGCTGCCTCGTATGCCGACCGCATCCTGTTTCTCGCCGACGGCCGTGTTGTTGAAGACCGTGGACGCTCGACACCCGAGCAGATCTCCAGCTTTATGCTCGGAATGGAGCGTGCGGTATGAGACTCGCATCCCTTCGTGAGCACGGCCCGAGCATTCTGGTCGCGGCACTCAGCAGCGCATTCGGCGTTTCGGTGCTGCAATTCTTCGGTGTTCTCACCCAGATCATTTCGGCCGACACCGTGACGGGTTCGAGCGACACTGTCGCGGCGCTGCTGGCAGTCGTCGCGTTCGTTTTCATCGCGATCGCTGTCTACGTGGGCGCGGTCGTCACCTCGAACACCTTCTCAACGATCATCGCCGGCCGCACGCGAACCATCGCACTGATGCGCCTGATCGGTTCTTCTGCCGCCGCTCAGCGCACGGCCGTGGCACGCGAGGGTCTGCTCGTCGGGATAGTCGGCGCGGTCATTGGCGCGGTGGTTGGCACACTCGCAACTCTCGCCGTGGTGTCTGTCGGGCTGTGGTTCAACCAGATTCCGTCGCTGACCTACAGCTTCTTCGCACCGACCTTGCTGTTGCCGATAGGAGGTGTTGTGCTCACGACCTGGCTCGCGTCGTGGATCGGCTCGCGCCGCGTTCTCGTTGTCTCGCCGATGCAGGCAACGGGCGCAGCGCTCGAGCACAGCCGCGAAGAGACGACCGCATCAAAGGCGCGCTCGACGGCGGCGATCACGCTCTTTGCGGTCGGCATCGGCTTTCTCGTTCTCGCGATCCTGCTAGGCCTCATCACTCCGGCGGCAGTGCTCGTCGGTATCGTCGGCGGCATTCTCTCGTTCACCGGTCTTGTTATGGGCGCGCATCTTGTGATGCCTCCTGCGCTCAGGCTCGTGGGGCGCCTTCTCGGCAAGAGTGCGCCCTCGCGACTCGCCGCCGAGAATGCCGTGCGCTACCCGGAGCGCTCGTCACGCACAACAATCGGACTCGTGATCGGCGTCACCCTCGTGACGATGTTCGCCGTCGCGCTGCAGGGCTACCTCAACCTCATCAATGCCGCCGCGGCCGCCGATCCCGAGTACTACGCGGGCATCGACGAGACGCTCATTCTCACGGTTGTCATTTTCTCCGTGCTGGTGGGCTTCAGCGCCGTCATCGCAGCGGTGGGAATGGTCAACAACCTCTCGCTCAGCGTTCTGCAGCGCACCCGAGAGCTCGGCCTGCTGAGGGCGCTTGGATTCACGGGTAAGCAGGTGCGCGCCATGATCGTCGCCGAGAGCGCGCAGCTCACGCTCGCGTCGGTGCTCGTCGGCCTTGTGCTGGGAACCTTCTACGGCTGGGCCGGCGCCCAGTCGCTGCTCGGCGGCATCAACGGCAGCCCGGGGTTCATCATGCCGGGCATGCCGCTGCCGTTCCTCATCGGCGTTATAGTGCTCGCGGCCGCGCTGACCTTCGGCGCATCCGTGGGGCCGTCGCGTCGCGCAACGCGAATCGCGCCGGTCGCGGCCCTGGCCGTGGAGTAGAGGGGCGCGTCGGGTAGCCTCGCACCATGCCGGTCGTCGAAAGCTCAGTTGTGGTGCGGGTCAGCCCCGAGGTCGCCTTCGCGGTTTCGCAGACGACGGGGGATATCCGCAAGCGCTGGGACACCTTCATCCGCGAGCAGTACTTTCTCGACGGCGCCACTCGTGCGGCGATCGACGTACGCACGGTGACGGTGTCGAAGCGTGGTGCCCACATGACGAGCGAGTACGTCTCGTTCAACCCGCCGCGCAACGTGGGCATGCGGGTGCTCGACGGTCCGTGGTTCTTCGAGAAGCTCGCCGGCGGGTGGCGCTTCGAGAAGCACCCCGACGGCACAAAGGCGATCTGGAAGTACAACTTCACCTGTCGCCCCGCGATCATCAAGGCGCCCGCCGAGCTCATCGGAAAGTGGCTCACGAAGCGTGACATCGACCGACGCATCGCGGGATTCGCGAGGGGCTGCGAAGACCCCGTTGTGCTCAAGGCGGCGGCCGAACTTGCCACGTCGTGGTGACGAGCGTGTAGTGCTACCCTGAAAACATGTTCGGTCTGCTCCTTCTTAGCTGCCGCGACGAGTCCTAACCCCAGGCCTCACTCGTCGCGGAGTTCGCTGTTGGCTTGACCCAAGAACTCAAAGCGAGAGACAAGAGACCATGAAGAACAACCAGTCGGCTTCTGCAATGCCGATTCACAAGTACCGTCCGTACCACGAGCAGATCACCGTCGAGCTGCCCGACCGCACCTGGCCGACGAAGCGCATCACAGAGGCACCTCGCTGGTGTGCCGTCGACCTGCGCGACGGAAACCAGGCACTCATCGACCCGATGAGCCCAGAGCGCAAGCGCATTATGTTCGACCTGCTCGTACGCATGGGGTACAAAGAGATCGAGGTCGGCTTTCCGAGCGCGAGCCAGACCGACTTCGATTTTGTTCGCAGCCTGATCGAAGAGAACGCGATTCCCGACGACGTCACGATTCAGGTTCTGACGCAGGCCCGCGAGCACCTCATCAACCGCACCTACGAGTCGATCAAGGGTGCGAGCAAGGCGATCGTTCACCTCTATAACTCGACGAGCATCCTGCAGCGCGACGTTGTGTTCCGCACCGACAAGCAGGGCATCATCGACATCGCGCTCGAGGGCGCCCGCCTGTGCAAGGCCGCCGAGGCGACAGTTCCCGGCACCGAGGTCTTCTACGAGTACTCGCCCGAGAGCTACACGGGAACGGAGCTCGAGTTCGCCCTCGAGGTCTGCAACGCCGTCATCGAGATCTTCGAGCCGACTCCCGACCGCAAGGTCATCATCAATCTGCCCGCGACGGTCGAGATGGCAACCCCTAACGTCTATGCCGATTCAATCGAGTGGATGTCGCGGCGCCTCGCCCACCGCGAAAATGTTCTGCTGTCGCTTCACCCCCACAACGACCGCGGCACGGGCATCGCGGCGGCCGAGCTCGGCTACCTCGCCGGTGCCGACCGCATCGAGGGGTGCCTCTTCGGCAACGGTGAGCGCACCGGAAACGTCGACCTCGTCGCCCTGGGCCTCAACCTGTTCACGCAGGGCATCGACCCCCAGATCGACTTCAGCGACCTCGACGAGATCAAGCGCACGGCCGAGTACTGCAACCAGTTGCCGGTGCCAGAGCGCAGCCCGTGGGCCGGCGACCTCGTCTACACGGCGTTCAGCGGTTCACACCAGGACGCCATCAAAAAGGGCTTCGAGGCGATGGAGGCCGACGCGAAGGCGCAGGGCAAGACCGTCGACGACCTGATTTGGGCGGTTCCCTACCTGCCGATCGACCCGAAGGACGTCGGTCGCGGCTACGAGGCCGTCGTACGTGTCAACTCGCAGTCGGGCAAGGGCGGAGTCGCCTACCTGCTCAAGACCGACCACGCTCTCGACCTGCCGCGCAAGCTGCAGATCGAGTTCTCCGGCGTTGTGCAGGCGAAGACCGACGCCGAGGGTGGCGAGGTCACGAGCGACGCGATCTGGCACATCTTCCAGGATGAGTACCTGCCCGCTCCGGCGAACCGGCCAGAAGACAAGTGGGGCCGATTCGAGCTCACGCGCACGCGTACCGCGAGCGACCTTGCTGGCGAAGTGAGCCTGCAGATCGACCTGCGCATCGGCGACGAGACAGAGTCAGTGGAGGCGACCGGCAACGGTCCGATCGCCGCGTTCCTCAACATCATGAGCGAGCAGGGCATCGAGGTGAAGCTCTACGACTACGTCGAGCACGCACTGAGCGCGGGCGGCGACGCTCTCGCTGCTGCCTACGTCGAACTCAACGTCAACGGCAAGCGCCTGTGGGGTGTGGGCATCGATGCCGACATCTCGACGGCGTCGCTCAAGGCCGTTGTTTCGGCAGTCAACCGCGCCGTGCGCGCCGAGGTTCCCGAACTCGCCACCGTTTAGGGGTACAAACGGGTGATTTGCCGGGTGAGCGGGTCGAAAAACGTACCCTTCGGTGAGTCCCTGCTGTTTGGATTGCCATGCACACAAGCAATGGCGATCCAAACGGTACGGTGCCCCCCACCCCGCTGTTTGGTGAGCTTCTTCCCGAAAGGCGTTCGGGCGTGATTCGGGTTCACACCCGGGCGTTGGCGCTTGTGTGAGGTAGCGGTGGGTTCCGTCTTCGGGCGGAACCCACCACCACAAAGGGTGTCAATCTGTAGCTTTCCGGGTGAACGGCAGGGTGACGGCAGCAAAACCCCCTCGAAGGCGGGTTAGTCGCGCCGCGACATCCAATCTATGGTGAAGACGTAACCCCCGGATTGCGAAAGCACAAGCAGACCCGACTGCGAGAGTGTTTTCGACGTTGCACCGCCATTGCGCTGCTCCATCCCGCGGGGTTGTTCGACCTCGCCAGATCGGAACTGCTGTGCTCACTCGGGAAATACAAGCGGAGACCGCGCGCATCTCGCGTGCCGCCCGCCATTGGGGTTGGCCCGTTGTCCCCGACAACGCAACCGTCTCTGAAGCCCTCGTCGATCGGCTCGAGACCTGGCTCGACGGGTCGGGAAGCCTTCTCGTCGACGCACCGCGCGGCTACGGCAAAACGACCCAACTTCTTGCCTGGCTCAGCGATCGCGACCCGCATGACCTCGTCATCTGGATCTCGGGGAGCAATTTTCTCAACACGTGGGAGAGCACCTGGAACACGGTGCTCGACGCCCTTGTTGACCTCGGAGAAATTTCGCGCGAGACGCGTGCCGCGACGACCGGCATGCAGCAGCTCTTCAGTGTTTTTCAGCGCCTCACGCGCCGGGTCATCATCGTCTACGACGACTTTGACCGCTTCACTCCCGTGCGCGACTTCGCCGATGTCGAAGAGAGTGCGCGGCACTTTCCTCTGTTGCGCAACATCTTTCTCACGTCAACGCCTTTGCCCGACACCGGTCGGGAGGCCGACCCGCATCGCGTAACCCTGACTCGCGCCGACCTGCGCTGGACTGCCGATTTCGCCCGCACGGTGCTTGGCCCCGACATCACGGGTTCTCGGGTCGAGCACCGTCTCGTCGATGTCGTCGATGCCGCGGGCGGCCGCGCGAGTGCGATTCTCGACTACTTGCGCGCTGCACGGTCGGGTGGGTTTGCCGACCCGCTGCCGACTTTTCAGGGCGAATGGATGTCGCAGCGCGCGAACACCGCCGACCCCTCGGGCCGCGCGGCTCTGCTTATGCTGCATCTCGCTCAGTTCATCGAGGTGCCCGTTGACATGCTGATCGACCAGGGCTTTCCCGACGCGGTCGAGCTCGTGCGAGTTCTGCGTGCAGAGGGACTCACAACAGACGCGCGATCTGCCTTCGGTTTTGCCGATGCCGTGTCGCTCTCGACGACGGATCGCGATGCCCTCGCTGTCTCTTCCGAAACGATGATCGGTTCTGGTCTGGCCGGCCTGCACCGCCGTTCAGCGCCCGGCTTTGTTCGCCGCGGAGCACACACACTCGCCGCTTTTCACTACGCGAGGGCCGGCGAGTTCACGCTCGCCATCGAGCTGCTCAAGCGGCCGCTCGAAGACTACGAGGGCACGGGCGGAATCATCGCCGCACGAGCGGCCTTCGGTGCGATCCCGGTTGATCGGGTTGCAGAAGATCTTGAGCTTCTTGCGATCCGCGTGCTCGCGACGCACATCGGGCCAAGTGTCGACCCGCGGGCAAAGGGGGAGTCGGAGGCTCGACTTCTCTCTGCAACTCCCGCAGACCTGCAGATGCTGCCCCTGCACCGCCGCACTCTTGTTGCCGCGGCAACCGTCAACACGCTTGTGATGCGTGGTCGTCCCTGGGACGCCGTCACGCGCGGCCGCGCAGCGTCGGCAGATCTCGACGGCCTCGGCTGGGAAGAACTGCGCGGCATGGGCCGCAGCCCGGGCCTGCTCTGGACCGCCCTCGCAGAGGCCGAACTGATGTGCGCGAACATACACCGCGCGTCGGATCTCGCGAGTATCGCTCGCGAGTGGAACGGTGAAGTCGGTCACTCGTACGCTGCGATGCGCGCGTGCGCAGTGAGTGCTGCGGCGTTTGCCATCGAAGGAAACATCGGTCGTGCAGAAGAAAGCATCAGGGAGGCGATATTCGTCTGCGAGATGCAGGGCTGGCCAGAAGCCGCCCTGCCCCCGACGATCGCCATCGCGCGACTCAGCATTGCGATTGCTCGCTGGGATGCGTCGCTCGCCGTTCGCGCTCAGCTCGACTTCCAGCGGCTCGCTGCCACCGATCGCGTCTGGGCAACCGCGGCAACGATCGCCAATTCGTTTGCGCTGTTCTGTTCGGGCAACTCGGCCGAGGCCCTCGCGTCGTCGCGCATCGCGCTCACCGACGCCGAGTCGAGCAATGCGCCGGCGCTCGTGCGTCACCTCGCGGTCACGGCGCACAGCGACGCCCTTGCAGCGGTCGGTCGCGCGGGAACAGTGCTCTCGTTTCTCGACGGCCAGGTTGATGCACCCGATCACGCGTTCTGCTATGGAGCCCGACGTGCGGGAGCAGCCCTCGCAATGGGCGACGCGCACCGCGCAATTCTCGCGACGGAAGATTGCGTCGAGCACTCGCACACCCACCTCACCGGACCGCTCGCGTCGGCACTCATTCGTCGCGCGGTCGCAAAAGAGGTGCTTGGGCTCAACCACGCCGCTGACGCCGTCTTCGCTCAGGCGATAGCGCTCGTTGCCGCCAACCCGCGCGCCGCCGGCTTCGTGAATCTCAACCCCGACATGCTCGCTTCGCTCTGGCAGCGCCTCAACGTCACGAGCCCGCATCTTGTGACAGCCACCTACGCGATAGCGCGCACCTGGCTCGACCTGACCTCGCACTCGCCGCGTGTCACTGCCCCGGCGCCGCCACTCGAGGCGCTCTCGCAGCGCGAACTTCAGGTGCTCGCGCAGCTTGCCGTGCGCGCCACCTACCGCGAGGTCGGCGAGGTTCTCTACCTGTCAGAGAACACCGTAAAGACGCACGTGAGTCGCATCTATCGCAAGCTCGGGGTCTCGTCGCGGCGCGAGGCGCTCGACTCCGCTCTCAGGCTTGGCCTCGTGGATGTCGCGGGCACGACCCTGTAGCGCGACCTAGCGGCGACGCCTGAACCGTGGCACGCGAGTGAGTGGCCTCTGCTCGGGCAGCGACCACTTGAAGAGCACGGCGAGCACCCGAACGCCGAAGGTCACGGCGACGCAAATGATCGCAGCGACGAACACGTCAAGCCCGAGCGCGACGCTCGCGACGAGGGATGCTCCACCCACGAGAGCGGCGACTGCGTAGAGCGATCCGACCTGCATGATCGCGATCGGAAGGTTGAGCAGCAGGTCACGGAGAATCGATCCGCCGACCGCTGAGAGGGAACCGACGAAGATCGCCGGCACCGCGGGAAGACCCATCGCGAGGGCTTTTGTTGTGCCGATGGCACCAAACAGCCCGATCGTGAGCGCGTCGAGCACGGTGATGAACCCCGCCAGGCGAGAGAAGATGCGCTCGAGCAGCATGCCGAGCAGCGCGGCGCCCGTCGCGACCGGCAGGTACCAGTTGCTCTGCAGCGCTGCCGGTTGCTCACCAAGCAGAATGTCGCGCAGAAGACCGCCCCCGAACCCGGTCGCGATGCCGATGATCGCGACGCCGAGCAGGTCGAGCCGACGGTCACGAAACTGCGCGGCAAACATCGCGCCCTGAAGCGCGCCAATACCCACTGCAAGCAGGTCGGCCCATAGCGGAATAAGAAACGGGGTGGATGTCACGGCTCCATTGTCCCGCACGCTCGCGCCCGGCTGCCGCTGGGAACCCGCCCGGCTGCTGGCGCGATCCCGCCCGGGACGGCGCCGTGCCCGCGACCGCGGTCTTCCATCGGAAATTCAGGAGATTGGGTTCAGCGCAAAACGTGAGCCGCGACATCCACACAACTTTTTCTGGAAGCGGTGTCACAACTCCTGAATTTTCGAAAGGGTGCGGAGTGCGGAGGGCAAAACTGGCGGCTGGCCTGTCGTCCCAGCTCAATTGTCGCCCCGCGGCGGATAATGGAATCATGCCCCTGTACCGAGACGAAGCTGTGGTGTTGCGCACCCACAAGCTGGGCGAGGCAGACCGCATCGTCACAATGCTGAGCCGGTCGCACGGAAAGATCCGTGCTGTGGCAAAGGGCGTTCGGCGCACGGGCTCGAAGTTCGGTGCGCGGCTCGAACCCTTTATGGTCGTCGACGTGCAACTGTATGAAGGCCGCAGCCTCGACATCGTGACGCAGGCCGAGTCGCTCGGCTCGTACGGCGCGGAGATCACCGCCGACTACGGCAAGTACACGGCGGCAAACGTGATGGTCGAAACCGCTGACAAGGTCACGGATGATGACGGCTCGCTGCAGCAGTACCTGCTGCTCGTCGGCGCTCTTCGCTCGCTCTCGCGCGGCGAACACGACTCGAGTGTCACTCTCGACTCCTATCTCTTGCGTGCACTGTCGATCGCGGGCTGGGCGCCAAGCTTCGTCGACTGCGCCGTCACGGGTGCCCCCGGCCCGCACACGGTGTTTGTGCCACAGCTTGGCGGTGTTGTGGCCGATGCCGTCGCGCCTCCCGGCTCGCCGAGGCTCGACCTCGGAACGCTGAGCTTGCTCGCGGCGCTGCTCGCCGGCGACTGGGACACCGTCGCGACCGCCCAGGATCGCCACCTCAGCCAGGCCAGCGGCGTTGTCGCCGCGTACACCCAATTCCATCTCGAGCGCACACTGCGTTCCCTTCAGCACGTGGAGCGCACAGCATGAGTGTCGGCAAGACCCACAAAGACGCGGTCGACTTCAAGCCGGTCGACTGGACGGGCATCTACCCGCCCGACTTTCAGAAGGGCGCTGTGCCCGAGCACGTGGCGATTGTTATGGACGGCAACGGCCGCTGGGCCAACTCTCGAGGCCTCACGCGGGTGGAAGGACATAAGGCGGGCGAGGCTTCGTTGCTCGACGTTGTGGCCGGCGCCATCCAAATCGGTGTGAAGCACCTCAGCGTCTACGCGTTCTCGACAGAAAACTGGAAGCGGTCGCCCGACGAGGTCAAGTTTCTTATGGGCTTTAACCGGTCAGTGCTGCACCGACGCCGCGACCAGCTCAACGACTGGGGAGTGCGCGTGCGCTGGGCCGGGCGAAAGCCGCGGCTCTGGGCCTCGGTGATCAAAGAGCTGCAGTTCGCCGAGAAGCTGACAGCGGGCAACAGCGTCCTGACCCTCACAATGTGCGTCAACTACGGCGGACGCCAGGAGATCGTGGATGCCGTGCGCTCCATCATCGACGCCGGCGACGCCGTCACAGAGAAGTCGATTCAGAAGCACCTTTACACACCCGAGCTTCCCGATGTCGATCTCTTTGTGCGGTCGTCGGGGGAGCAGCGAACCAGCAACTTTATGCTCTGGCAGAGCGCCTACGCCGAGATGGTTTTTCTCGACACCCTGTGGCCCGACTTCTCGCGCGAACAGCTCTGGGAAGCCGTAGGACTCTATGCCTCACGTAATCGCCGCTTCGGTGGCGCAGTGGATGCGCCGACGTCATGAGCGTGCTCGAGCGTATCCGGGAGATTGCCTTCGGCCGTCGACGTGACCGGGCCTCTGCCCAGAACGCGCTGAGCAACATCGGCCAAATCGAGGTCTTCGGCGCCGTCGTTCAGCAGCCCGCGTTCGGTGAGCCGCCTGCCGAGCCGATCGAGCTCGATCCCGACGAACTACCGTGGGAGCTGCGCTAACCAGCGGTCGACGCTCTTCTGACTGGTGAGGCGCACAACCGGCAACTCAAGCTCGCGAATTACCGGGCGCCACTTATTGCGCGTAGCCCAGGCCCAGCGAACGATGCTGTCGCGCGAAGTCAGAGCGCGCCAGAGTGCTGGCTCGCGGTTTCCGTTCCACAGCTCTTCGCGGGTGACCGACCTTCTAATCGTGCGCTGGATGACGCGGCTCATCGTTACGCGGGTCGGAAAATCCAGCCACACCATCAGCTCAGCCCGGCGCAAGAGCAGTGGACGCACCGGCGAGTATTGCCACTCGCTGACCCACGCGTCGGAGGCAGCAATGTTTGCAACGTCTGATTCGAACTCGTCGCGCTTTGTCCAGCCCGGTCCGTGGTGAAGGCTGTCCAGTTCTGTGTACGGGAGGCCGGTTCGCTGCGCGATCTTTCGGCACAGCGTTGACTTGCCCGCCCCGCTCACACCTGCCACGAGGATGCGGCGCGGCAGGTCGGGCACTTCGTCGCGGCTCACCGATCCAGTGTGCCGCACTGTGGCCGATGATCTTCGAATATTCAGGAGATCTGCCGCACCGCGGCCCGCCCACCTGCGGAATTGCCTGAGCAGCCAAGAGCCGCGGCCACCGAACTCCTGAATATTCGAAAGTACTACGCTGTTCGGATGTCCTCTTCGACCCCCATCCGCACAGGAATCATCGGCTTCGGGCTCTCCGGCCGTGTGTTCCATGCCCCGTTTATCGCGACGAACCCCGCGTTCTCCCTCGACCTGGTCTCGACCGGCAACGCTGAGCGCGCCGCAGAGGCGACGGCCCACCACCCCGGCGTCGAGATCGTTGCAGACGCCGACGCCCTGCTAGCTCGCGCCGGCGACCTCGACCTCGTTATTCTCGCGTCACCGGCGCACGTGCACCTTGAGCAGGGCATTGCAGCCCTCGAGGCCGGCGCCGCAGTGGTCATCGACAAGCCCTTCGTTCCCACTCTGCTCGACGCGAAGAAGCTCATCGAGAAGTCAGAAGAGACCGGCAAGATGCTGTCGATCTTTCAGAACCGCCGCTGGGATGGTGACTTTCTCACGCTCAAGAAGCTGATTGCCGAGGGTCGGCTTGGCGACATCCACCGCTTCGAATCTACTTTCGAGCGTTGGGGTCGCCCGCTCACCGAGCGTTGGCAAGACACAACGACGGTGGCGGATGGCGCGGGCATCACTTTTGACCTCGGCAGCCACCTGATCGACCAGGCTCTTCAGCTCTTTGGCCCGGCGACTGTTGAGCAGGCCGAACTGCTGAGCGTCCGCCCGGGAAGCGTGAGCGACGACGACGCCTTCATCTCTCTGCTGCACACGAGCGGCGTGCGTTCGCACCTCACAATGAGTCGCGCCGCCGCCCAAAGCGGGCCTCGGTTCAGGGCTCTGGGCAACAAGAGCGCCTACCAGGTCTACGGACTCGACGGCCAGGAGCCTCTCCTGCGCGACTACGTCTGGCCGGGGGCCGCGGAGTACGGCGTCACGCCCGAGGCCGAGTGGGGCACTCTCGGTATCGACGGTTCGCTCGAGACGGTTCCCACAGAGGCGGGGGACTACCCGGCGTTCTACGCGGGTGTCGCCGACAGCATCCTCAACGGCGCGCCGGCTCCGGTCGACCCGCGTGACTCACTCGAGGTCATCCGCATCATCGAGCGCGCCCACGCGATGAGCGCCAATCTGCAGTAGTTTTGCGCGGGCGGGCCTCGACACGCAATAAAACCGCGTGGCGGGGGCCTCCCATCGACGCTCTCGCGCGTGAGAATTGATGCATGCTCTCCGTCTCCCCGGCACTGCGCCGCGCCCAGTCCAGTTTCGCGAGCGGGGCAGGGTTTCTCGCCGTCGCATCCATCGGAATTCCGACAATTGAGACTGTCGCCGCCCAGAAGCACGACCTCGATCTGTGGGCCGCCGCCGAGCGCGACCCACAAGACTACGACCCGGTCGTCGAACGCACCCGCGCGCACTACGCGACGCTCGTCGGTGTGGCGCCCGACCGGGTAGCGACCGGATCCCAGACTTCGGTGTTCGCCGCGCTCGTCGCCGCGGGTGTTCCGGCCGGCGCAACGGTTCTCTGTGTCGACGGCGACTTCAGCTCGATTATGTTCCCGTTTCTCCAGCGGGCCGGCATCACCGTCGTCACCGCTCCGCTTGACGGCTTCGCCGATGCGATAACGGATGACACGTGGCTCGTCGTCTTTTCGATGATCCAGAGTTCGAGTGGGGTTGTGGCAGACGTTCCAGCAATTCTTGAGGCGGCTGCGGCGCACGGCGCGTACACGTTCTGCGACGTCACGCAGGCCGCGGGTGTCTACCCGGTCGACGCGTCGTTCTTCGACGTGACCGTGTGCCACACCTACAAGTGGTTGTGCTCGCCCCGCGGCGTCGCGTTTATGACTCTCTCGCCCGAGTTCGGCGAGCTTCTCACACCGCTCAACGCTGGGTGGTACGCGGGAGATGACGTCTGGCAGTCCTGCTACGGTCCGACAATGGAGCTCGCTCGCGACGCCCGCCGGTTTGACGTCTCACCGGCCTGGCCCGCGTGGATCGGCGCGGAGCCCGCCATTCGTATGTTCTCCGAACTCGACATCAACGAGGTGTGGGCCTACACCTCAGGACTCGGCGACCTGCTGTGCGATGCTCTCGGCATCCCGCAGCAGCACCAGGCGATCGTGACCTGGGCAGACCCCGACCGCTCTGACCTCGGCAAGCTCATTGCCGCGGGAATTCGCGCCTCTGGTCGGGCGGGGCGCTTGCGTGCGTCATTCCACATCTGGAATGACGAGATGGATGTCGCGGCAGTCGTTGCGGCATTGCGCGGCTGAGCGCGCCGGTAGGCTGGACTTTTCTCGACCGGGCACCCAGCTCGGCTGAACACTTGGAGCACACACGTGGCAACGCCCAGCAAACTCGACGCAGTTATCAACCTCGCGAAGCGCAGGGGCTTCGTTTTCCAGTCCGGTGAAATCTACGGTGGATCGCGCTCAGCCTGGGACTATGGTCCCCTCGGCGTCGCGCTCAAGGAGAACATCAAGAAGCAGTGGTGGCAGACCATCGTTCAGGGTCGCGACGACGTCGTTGGCCTCGACTCGGCAGTCATCCTGCCGAAGAAGGTCTGGGAAGCATCCGGTCACGTCGAGGTCTTCAGTGACCCGCTCGTTGAGTGCCTGAGCTGTCACCGACGTTTTCGCGAAGACCACCTTCTCGAGGAGTTCGAAGAGAAGAAGGGCCGCGTTCCCGAGAATGGCATGCTCGACATCGCCTGCTCCAACTGTGGAACCCGCGGTCAGTGGACAGAACCGCGTGCCTTCAGCGGCATGCTCAAGACCTACCTCGGCCCCGTCGATGACGAAGCCGGCCTGCACTACCTGCGCCCCGAGACCGCTCAGGGAATCTTTGTGAACTTCGCGAACGTGCTCGGCTCGGCCCGCATGAAGCCTCCGTTCGGAATCGGCCAGATCGGTAAGTCGTTCCGCAACGAGATCACCCCCGGAAACTTCATCTTCCGTACGCGTGAGTTCGAGCAGATGGAGATGGAGTTCTTCGTCGAGCCCGGCACAGACGAAGAGTGGCACCAGTACTGGATCGACGAGTCGGAGAAGTGGTACACCGACCTCGGCATTGACCCCGAGAACATCCGCCAGTATGAGCACCCGAAAGACAAGCTCTCGCACTACTCGAAGCGCACCGTCGACCTCGAGTACCGTTTCGGCTTCACTGGCAGCGAGTGGGGCGAGCTTATGGGTGTCGCCAACCGCACCGACTTCGACCTCAAGACGCACTCCGAGAAGTCGGGCACCGACCTCTCCTACTTCGACCAGTCGAAAGACGCGCGCTGGATCCCGTACGTGATCGAGCCCGCGTTCGGCCTCACTCGTGCGCTGATGGCATTTATGCTCGACGCCTACGCCGAAGACGAGGCGCCGAACGCAAAGGGCGGCGTCGACACCCGCACGGTTCTGCGTCTCGACCGTCGTCTCGCTCCCGTGAAGGTCGCCGTACTGCCGCTCTCGCGCAACGAGCGACTCTCCCCGCTCGCCAAGTCGGTAGCCGCCGACCTGCGCAAGCTCTGGAACGTCGACTTCGACGACGCTGGCGCCATCGGACGCCGCTACCGTCGCCAGGACGAGATCGGTACCCCGTTCTGCGTCACGATCGACTTCGACTCGCTCGATGACAACGCCGTGACAATCCGCGAGCGCGACTCGATGGCGCAGGAGCGCGTGTCGCTCGACCGCCTGCGCAGCTACCTCGGAGAGCAGCTGCTCGGGGCGTAGGTCTAACCCGCGTGGCGCGGCTGGCGTGCGGGCGTGTCTTGTGGGCGTGTCGTGCGTGCGTGCGTGCGTGCGTGCCTGGCGGCGGCGGCGGCGGGACTGTTTTTCATCGGAAATTCAGGACTTCTGCCGCCGCTCCTCCTTTACGGCCAGGTATTTGCTGAGCAGCCACGGCGCGACCGCGCAAATCTCCTGAATATCCGTAGCCCACGCCTCCTCCACATCCCATAGCGGTCGCACGCAATCCACCGTTCGCGCCACTCCGGCCCTGCGCTTCGGGGCCGCCAGCAAGATCTTCACCATGGTGGACATCGCGGCGCTAGTCGCCGCACTGGGAGGCTTCGCGCAGAAGCAGCAACTTGTGGCGCGCGGCGCCAGAGACCTCGACCTCACTCTGGCGGTCCGCACCGGAGAGGTTACGCGCGCACGACAGGGCTGGTACACGACCCTCGCGGCAAACGATCGCGCCGTTCAGGCAGTTCGCGTTGGTGGTCGCCTCACCGGCCTCGCTCTCATCCACTATCTCGACGGCTGGGTGATTGACCCACCGCCCCTGCATGTGTCCGTGGCGCACAACGCGGCGCGGATGCGCACGCCAACTAACCGATTCCGACCGCTCACGCGTAGAAAGGCTGTGGTTCTCCATTGGGATCCGCCCGAGGTCGGCACGCGTGGCCTCTCATGGTGCGTCGCGCTGAGAGACGCGATCCGCACAGTAATACTGCACGAATCGTTTGAGCAGGCGGTCGCGGTTCTCGACTGGGCGCTTCACAGCAGACTGATGGATGTCGCGGATCTGGAACGTCTCGTCCTGACTCTCCCTCTCGAGTTGCGGGCCATCGTAGAGTGGGTCGATCCCAACTGTGAATCGCTTCCGGAAAGCCTCTCCCGCACAAGGTTCCGTATCGCTGGGCGCCACGTGACCTCGCAGGTGCGGCTAGAGACGGACGAGCGCATTGACCTTGTTGTCGACGGTGAAGCGGGGATTGAGGTCGATAGCAGAAAGCACCACGCGGATTCCTTCGATCGCGATCGCGCCAAAGACATCACGATAACCCTCGCGGAGTTCCACGGCATACGTCCGAGCGTCCGTTCGGTATTCAGCGATTGGGTGCGCGTGGAAGCCGCGGTTGATGTCGCGCTGCGCCGTCGCGGAGTCCCGCCCCCTACGAAAATTCAGGAATTCCGCCCCGAGGGGCGTCGGCGCATCCCACAACTACGGGCACAACAGGATGCGAGGTGGGCAGAACTCCTGAATTTCCGAAAGGCGCGGGAATAGTCGCGCGCGCCACACGTTGGCCTAGGGGTGAGTACTCCCATCAAAGTAGACATCTGGTCCGACGTTCAGTGCCCCTGGTGCTACATCGGAAAGCGCAAGTTCGAAGCCGGGGCCGCCGAGTTCGGTGCAAACGGTGGCGGTGAGGTCGAGGTCGAGTACCACTCCTTCGAGCTCAGCCCCGACACCCCCGTCGAGTACGAGGGCACACCCGTGCAGTACCTCAGCGAGCGCAAGGGTATGCCTGTCGACCAGGTCGAGCAGATGCTCGAGCGCGTCACAAGCATTGCAAAGGATGTCGGACTCGACTACGACTACGACCACGTGCACCAGACCAACACGGTCATCAGCCACGAACTCATTCACTTCGCAAAGAGCAAGGGCCGCCAGCTCGAGATGAAGGAGCGCCTGCTCAAGGCGTACTTCATCGACGGTGAGCACGTCGGACGCATCCCCGACCTCGTCGCCATCGCCGTTGAGCTCGGCTACGACGCTGCCGAGGTCACAGAGGCTCTCGAGAGCCATAAGTTTCTCTCCGACGTAAAGGCCGATGTCGCCCTCGCGCAGGAGTATGGCATCCAGGGCGTTCCGTTCTTCGTCATCGACGGCAAGTACGGGGTGTCGGGCGCGCAGGAGGCCTCCGCGTTCGCTAACGTGCTCGCACAGGTCGCAAGCGAAAGAGAAGCCAAATAATGGATGCAACGAAGCCTCTGTTGATCGTAGGTTCACCCGATGCCGCCGCGTGTGAGGGCGACTTCTGCGAGATTCCCGACCATCACGAGCAGGCGGTAGTAAACCGCCGGCTCGACTCCGACCTGGTCTAGCTGAGGCGGGCGCGGCGTATCAGCCCTGCCCCTTTTCGCAAATTCAGGAGTTCTGCGCCGCTCTTGCGGCGAGCCCCAATACTTTGCTGGCACCCGTGAGCCCGGGGCGACCAGACTCCTGAATTTCCGACAGGGTCCGAGCCCCCTACATCCCCGTACGCCCAGCCGTCCTCTAGGCGCGCGGCTGCAGTTCGTCGGTGATGTCGGCGACGGTCGCGCCATAGACCGCGATGAGGTCGTCAGCCTCGACGAAGACGCTCAGGCCGTGTTCGCCGGCCCCGAGTGAGACACGCTTACCGACGATGCGCTCGTCGGCGAACACCGGCCACGCGGTCGTGGAGCCGAGTGGCGTGATTGTGCCTCGCTCGTAGCCGGTGTTGGCGAGCGCGACATCCGCCGCGGGAAGCTGCAGCTTGTTCACCCCAACGACGGCGCGCAACTTCGACCACGCGATCTGACGGTCGCCGGGCACAAGCGCGAACAAGAACGTGTCGTCGCTGCGCTTCACAACGAGCGACTTCACGATGTCGCCAGGCGAGATTCCGAGAATGGATGCCGCCTCCTCGAGTGAGCGAGCGTTGGTTCTCTCGACGAACTCAACGGCAAGGCCGCGCGCCTCTGCGTCTGCTTCTACTCGTGCTCGGCCGGTCAGTATCTCGCTCATGGGGCGCCTTTCGCTTGTCTAGCGGGGTCAACGGTTAGCGGTTGCGAATACTTCCCGGGTGAGATCTATGGAATGAATAGGGAGTTCGGCACATCGTGCTCTGCGAGCCACGTACGTTCGCCGTGCCGCACGATGACGCCGCTCTGCTCCTCCCACGAGGCCTGAATCTCATCTACTCCACAGCCGAGCGCTTCGGCGAACACAGCGAAGTCGGCAACTTTTACGCTGATGAAGTATTCGTAGTCGCGGCGCCCCACCCGGGCGCCTTCGCCAAAGTGCTGACCCTCGATGATGAAGTCGCCGTTGCTTCCGAAACGGGTTCGCACGTAGAGATCGGGGATGCCATGATCTGGGCTCATAGGTCCATTGTTGCCGCTCGGGGGCCGTGATCGGCAGGGCAGGTTTGTTTCTGGGACAATTGCAGAGATGTCAACTGTTACTGCTGCCGCGCCCGCGTTGAAGATCGGGCCCCTCACGCTCGATGTTCCCGTAGTGCTTGCGCCGATGGCGGGAATCACGAACACCGCGTTCCGTCGACTGTGTCGCGAGTACGGTGCCGGGCTCTACGTCTCCGAGATGATCACGAGTCGCGCGCTCGTCGAGCGCACTCCAGAGAGCATGCTGCTCATCAGTCACCATGAGTCGGAGACGACGCGCAGCATTCAGCTCTACGGGGTCGACCCCAAGACCGTGCGCGAAGCGGTGACGATGCTTGTCGCCGAGAACCTCGCCGACCACATCGACCTGAACTTCGGTTGCCCCGTTGCCAAGGTCACTCGACGTGGCGGGGGAGCGGCGCTGCCCTGGAAGCTCGACCTGTTCCGCGAGATCGTCGAGAATGCGGTCGACGCTGCCGGCGACATCCCGCTGACCGTCAAGATGCGCAAGGGCATTGACTCCGACCACCTGACCTACATCGAGGCGGCGAAGGCCGCACAGGGTGCCGGTGTGGCGAGCATCGCCCTTCACGCGCGCACTGCCGCCGAGTACTACTCGGGCACCGCCGACTGGTCGGCGATCGCGACGCTCAAAGAGACGATTACCGACACACCGGTGCTCGGCAACGGCGACATCTGGAGTGCAGAAGACGCGCTACGTATGGTGCGTGAGACCGGTTGCGACGGCGTCGTCGTCGGTCGCGGCTGCCTCGGCCGGCCGTGGCTCTTCGGTGACCTCGCCGCGGCGTTCAACGGGGAGAAGCTCAAGGCTGAGCCGACTCTCGGGTTCGTCGCACAGGCGTTCCGCCGCCATGCTGACCTCCTCACCGAGTTCTATAACGAAGAAGAACGAGCGTGCCGCGACATCCGTAAGCATGTCGCTTGGTATTTCAAGGGGTACGCGGTCGGAGGTGAGACGCGTGCTGCTCTCGCCATGTCGTCGAGCCTTCAGGAGCTCGACGACCTGCTCGCAACGCTCGACGCAGACCAGCCCTACCCGGGCAAAGACGCCGAGGGCCAGCGCGGTCGTGCCGGAGCACCCAAGAAGCCGACGCTGCCCTACGGCTGGCTCGACTCGCGTGAGCTTCCCGAGCTTGATCGCGCCGACCTGACAGCAGCAGAGGAGCACCACAGCGGTGGCTGATCTCAACGAGTACGGCGCCGCCGACTACGAACGCTGGTATCCGGAGCACAACCACACAACGCGCCGCAGCGACTTCGCGCGCGACCGTGGCAGGCTGCTGCACTCGAGCGCCCTGCGGCGACTCGCGGCCAAGACGCAGGTGCTGAGCCCGACAGCGGGGCTCGATTTCGCCCGCAACCGCCTCACCCACTCGCTCGAGGTTGCACAGGTCGGGCGTGAGCTCGCGGCTTCTCTCGGTCTTGATCCCGACGTGGTCGACACGGCGTGCCTCGCTCACGACCTCGGACACCCGCCATTCGGCCACAACGGCGAACGCGCGCTCAGCGAGTGGTCGCTCGACATCGGCGGCTTTGAAGGCAACGCGCAGACCCTGCGCCTGCTGACCCGCATCGAACCGAAGGTCTTTGGCCCGGATGGCAAGACCTACGGCCTCAACCTGACCCGTGCGAGCCTCGACGCGAGCTGCAAGTACCCGTGGCCAGAGCAGCAGGGCATCCCCGACCCGAGTGGTCGCAGCAAGTTCGGTTTCTACGCCGACGACTTTCCGGTGTTCGAGTGGCTGCGTCAGGGCGCGCCCGACCGCCAGAAGTGCATCGAGGCCCAGGTGATGGACCTCTCCGATGACATCGCCTACTCGGTGCACGACTTCGAAGACGCGATCGTCAGTGGCTACCTCGACGTGCCCGCTCTCAGTGCGCGCGCCGACCACGAGGGCCTCGTTGACTCGATGTTCGAATGGATCGGTGGCGAGCTCGACCACGACGAACTCATCGCCGCGTTTGACCGGCTCGACAACCTCGACTCGTGGATCGAGTCGTGGAACGGCAGCCGCATTGATCTCGCTCGACTGAAGAACCTCACCAGCCAGCTCATTGGTCGCTTCGCGCACGAGGCAGTTCACGCGACTCGCGCGGCCTACTCGAGCGGCAGCCTCATTCGCTTCAACGCGAACGTTGTTGTGCCCCGTGAGACGCAGGCGGAGATCGCCGTGCTTAAGGGAATCGTCGCGGCCAACGTGATGAAGACGAACTCGCGCAAGCCGATCTACCTCGAGCAGCGCGAGATCCTGACCGAACTTGCCGAGGCACTTCTCGCCGATCCGACGCAGCTCGACGCCGGTTTCAGTGCGGACTGGGCAGAGGCCGAGTCAGACGCCGCACACAAGCGCGTGATCGTCGACCAGGTCGCAAGCCTGACCGACCAGTCGGCGCTCGCGTGGCACTCGAGGCTCGTGCGCCGCTAACCCGGTGCATGGTGCCAGCACGCGACCGCCGCGACTCGTACAATCAGACCTGTGGCAGGCCTGATCAGACGAAGTGACATCGACGAGGTGAGATCGCGCACAAACATCGCCGACATCGTTGGCGACTACGTGACGCTCAAGGGCGCCGGTGTCGGTTCGATGAAGGGCCTCTGCCCGTTTCACGAAGAGCGAAGCCCAAGTTTTCATGTCCGGCCACAGGTGGGTTTCTACCACTGCTTCGGTTGTGGCGAGGGCGGCGACGTCTTCAGCTTTCTGCAGAAGATGGATCACGTCAGTTTCTCTGAGGCCGTCGAACGAATGGCCGGCCGCATTGGCTACGAGTTGCACTACGAAGACGGCGGAGCGGCCGTCGACCAGGGCAACCGCGCCCGCATTCTTGCGGCAAACAAAGCGGCAGAAGAGTTTTTCATCGCGCAACTCGCGACCCCAGAGGCCGAACCGGGCCGGGCATTTCTCGGCCAGCGCGGATTCGATCAAGCGGCCGCCGAGAAGTTCGGAATCGGTTTCGCTCCGCGCGGGGGAGCGCTGGGTCGCGCACTCAAAGCGAAAGGCTTCAGCGAGAACGACCTCGTCGAGGCCGGGTTGCTCGGCAAGGGCGACCGTGGCGACGTCTACGACCGTTTTCGCGGCCGGCTGATCTGGCCCATTCGCGACACCACCGGCCAGACCCTCGGCTTCGGCGCGCGCAAGCTGCTCGACGACGACAACGGGCCGAAGTACCTGAACACCCCAGAGACTGTCGTCTACCACAAGAGCCAGGTGCTCTACGGGCTCGACCTCGCCAAGCGCGACATCGCAAAGGGGCGCCAGGTCGTTGTGGTCGAGGGCTACACAGACGTTATGGCGTGCCACCTCGCTGGCGTGACGACCGCGGTCGCCACCTGTGGAACGAGCTTCGGCGTCGACCACATCAAGATGATCCGGCGTGTGATGGGCGACGTCGCGAACGACGACACGACCGGCACCGGCGAGGTCATCTTCACCTTCGACCCTGACGCCGCTGGCCAGAAGGCAGCGAGCCGGGCCTTCGCAGAAGAGCAGCGTTTCGCCGCCCAGACTTTTGTCGCCGTCGCCCCCGACGGACTCGACCCCTGCGACCTGCGTCTCAACCGCGGCGACGACGCCGTGCGCAGGCTCGTCGACACGCGCAAGCCGATGTTCGAATTTATGATTCGCAGGCAACTCGCCGAGCACAACCTCGAGACCGTCGAGGGCCGTGTCGGCGCGCTGCGAGCTGCGGCGCCCGTTGTTGCGGGAATCCGCGACCAAGCGCTCAACATCGGCTACGTGCGCAACCTCGCCGGTTGGCTCGGCATGGACCCGGTCGAGGTCGGCCGCGCCGTCACATCGGCGAAGTCGAAGACGCCCGCGACGACGACCGACAAAACGGAAGCACCGGCAGCCCCCGCCGAACGCCCGCCGTCGATGACCGATCTGCGCACAGACCCCGCGACACGGCTCGAGCGTGACGCGCTGATGGCGATGCTCCAGCACCCGACAGACGTCGGCGTCGATTACATTCGCCGAGCGGCAAGCGTCGGCTTCGGTGACCAGACTCTCGCGGTTGTTCGAGATGGCATCGCAACAAGCATCGAACACGTGGATGCCGCTGACTGGCTGCAGCGCGTCGCTGACGAGGTTCCGGCGCTGTTCTCGACCCTCGTGAAGCAACTCGGCGTTGCGCCGATCCCGCAGCGCGAGGAGCTTCTTGCGAGCTACTGCAAGGGCGTCGTTGGCTCTCTCATCGAAAGAGACCTGCTCCGTCGCAAGAAAGACCTCATGGGCGCATTGCAGCGCACCGACGCCGCGGCAGATCCGGATAAGTACAAAGAAATCCAGCGAAACCTTGTGACAACGGAAGCAGAGCGCAGATTATTGCGTGAAGAGTGATCTGATCGGCACATTCTTGCGTAAACGCGCAATTACGGTGCGCCACGTTTCGGTCTCGTAAAGAAACCCGTTCGGGGGCCCTCTCGTGTGGAACGGTCTTCTGCTTCGTGTTATTACTAGTCACACAGCAATGCACGGAAACGCTCTTTCGCGCGCCCGGCCGCATTCCTTGAATCCAACCAGGAAGAGGTAGACGGATATGACGTCCGCATCCACATTCAGCAAGCGCGCTCTCAGCGTTGCGGCAGCTTCAGCAGCGGCAGCACTCGTGCTCGCCGGCTGCTCGAGCACCCCGAGCGGCGGCGGCGACACAGCCGACGAGCTCATCGTCGGAACCACCGACAAGGTCACGTTCATCGACCCCGCCGGTTCGTACGACAACGGATCGTTCGCGATCATGAACCAGGTGTACCCGTTCCTGCTCAACTCGCCCGCCGGTACCTCCGATGTCGAGCCCGACATCGCGGCATCCGCCGAGTTCACGAGCCCGACCGAGTACACGGTTGTTCTTAAAGAGGGCCTGACCTTCGCGAACGGCAACGAGCTCACCTCGAGCGACGTCAAGTTCAGCTTCGACCGCCAGCTTGCGATCGCAGACGAGAACGGACCGTCGGTTCTTCTCTACAACCTCGACAGCGTTGAGGCGCCCGACGACACAACTGTCGTCTTCACGCTCAAGGCTGGCAACGACCAGATCTGGCCTCAGATTCTTTCGAGCCCGGCAGCACCGATCGTTGACGAAGAAGTTTTCTCGGCAACCGAGGTAACTCCTGACGCTGACGTCGTTGCGGGCAAGGCATTCGCTGGCCAGTACGAGATCTCGAACTACGACTTCAACAACATTGTTGAGTTCACCGCGTTTGACGGCTACGACGGCGTTCTTGGTGCCGCCGCCACACCGACCATCACGCTCAAGTACTACGCGGAGGCCTCGAACCTGAAGCTCGCCGTGCAGGAAGGCGAAATCGACGTCGCACACCGCAGCCTCTCGGCTACCGATGTTGCCGACCTCGAGGGCAACGACGACGTCAATGTTGTTGTTGGCCCGGGTGGAGAAATCCGCTACATCGTCTTCAACTTCGACACGCAGCCCTACGGTGCAAAGTCTGACGAGCCTGACGCCGCGAAGGCTCTTGCCGTTCGCACGGCAGTTGCCGACCTCGTTGACCGCGAAGAGCTCTCTGACCAGGTTTACAAGGGCACCTACCTGCCGCTGTACTCCTACGTTCCCGCAGGCCTGACCGGCGCTACCGAGGTTCTCAAGGACCTCTACGGCACCGATGGTGGCCCGGACGCCGAGAAGGCAAAGGCAGCTCTCGAAGCAGCCGGTGTCACGACGCCCGTCAAGCTCAGCCTGCAGTTCAACCCTGACCACTACGGTGAGTCGTCGGGTGAAGAGTACGCGCTCGTTGAGAGCCAGCTCGAGGCAGACGGTCTCTTCGACGTCGACCTCCAGTCGACCGAGTGGGTTCAGTACTCAGAAGACCGCACGTCTGACGTATACCCGTCGTACCAGCTCGGCTGGTTCCCGGACTACTCCGACGCTGACAACTACCTGTCGCCGTTCTTCACAAAGGACAACTTCCTCGCGAACCACTACGACAACGCTGAGGTAGACGCTCTCATCAAGGCCCAGGCCGTTGAGACCGACCCTGCCACGCGTGAGGGCCAGCTCGAAGAGATCCAGGCACTCGTTGCTGCTGACCTCTCGACCGTTCCGCTGCTCCAGGGCTCGCAGATCGCTGTTACGGGCAAGGACATCTCGGGCGCAACGCTCGACGGTTCGTTCAAGTTCCGCTACGGCACGCTCGTAAAGGGCTAGTCCAATCCGGCTAGAGTCTTTCTAGCGAAGAGTGAGGGGGCGACCCGCTTTGGCGGGCCGCCCCCTTTCCGTTCGACTGCTACTCGCACGTTAGGTGAACATGAGCTCCGGCACATCGCAGATTCTCACTCCACAGGGGGTGAAACCCAAGCGCTCGTTCCAGTTCCCCGGTGGAAACCTTGGGCGTTACATAGTCACAAGGTTCCTTCTGATCATTCCGACGGTTTTTATCCTCGTCACGATGGTCTTCCTCTTGATGCGCACGATCGGTGACCCGATCACCGCGGCTCTCGGTGGTCGACTGACGAGAGAAGAGCTCGCCGCGCGCATCCATTCGGCTGGTTACGACCGCCCGGTGTTCGTGCAGTACTTCGAGTACCTCGGCCAGGTCTTCACCGGCAACTTCGGCACCGCGATCAGCGACGGTCGCCCGGTCTCCGAACTTCTCGTCACCTACGGCGCCGCGACTCTCGAGCTCGTCTTCTACGCGCTCATCGTTGCCTTCATCGTGGGTATCCCGCTCGGTATGGCCGCCGCGTACTTCCGCGACAAGTGGCCCGACGCCTTCCTTCGCGTCTTCGCGATCCTCTGCTACGCGACACCGGTGTTCTTTGCGGGCCTCCTGCTCAAGCTCATTTTCTCGGTGTGGCTCAAAATTCTTCCGGTCTCGGGGCGTGCTGGTACTCGCACAGAACTTGCGCTCAACAAGGTCGAGGGCAAGACCGGCATTTACCTGATCGACGCGATTCGCCTCGGCAACTGGGATGCCATCCAGGACGTGCTCGAGCACGCCGTGCTTCCCGGCGTTGCGCTCGGCCTGCTGACCGCGGGTGTGTTCCTGCGTCTCGTGCGCACGAACGTCATCGGTACCTTCTCGATGGACTACGTGGATGCTGCCCGCTCACGCGGCGTCAACGAATTCCGTCTCGTGCGCAAGCACGCCTACAAGCCCGCGCTCATCCCGATCATCACGGTCATCGGCCTGCAGATCGCGCTCTTGCTGGGTGGTGCAGTTCTCACCGAATCGACATTCGAGTGGAAGGGCCTCGGCTTCAAACTCGCCGAGTACCTCGCGGCGAGAGACTTCGTCGCGGTGCAGGGCATCGTCGCGCTTCTCGCCGTGATCGTCGCGCTCTCTAACTTCATTGTCGACATCATCGCGGCAATCATCGACCCAAGGGTCAGGTACTAGACATGTCAGAAACACGCAAAATTCCGCTGTGGACACGCCTGCCGATCATCCACCAGTTGCGCCAGAGCGTTGGCCTGCAGCGGGGAATGCTCGTCGCGGGACTCGTCATCACCGGCACATTTATTCTCGTCGCCATCTTTGCTCCGCTCCTCGCGCCCTACGGGTACTCGCAGCTGCGCGATGAAGACGGCACGTTCGGCGCTCAGTTGCCGCCCGGTGGCGACCACCTTCTCGGCACAACAGTCGGCGGCTACGACGTGCTCTCGCGCGTTCTCTGGGGAGCCCAGACCGCCCTTGCCGTCATGATCGTCGCTGTCATCCTGTCGATCTTCGTCGGCGTTGTGCTCGGTCTCGTCTCCGGGTACATCGGTGGCTGGCTTGACCGCGTCATCGTTGTTATCGCCGACGCCGTCTACGCGTTCCCGACGCTGCTTCTCGCCATCGTCGTCGCGATTGCCATCAGCGGTGGACAATCCAACCTCTGGGGCGGAATCTTCGCGGCATCCATCTCGATAACGGTTGTGTTTATCCCGCAGTATTTCCGCGTGATTCGTGCAGAAACCGTGCGCATCAAGGCTGAGGCCTACGTCGAGTCGGCAAAGGTCATCGGCTCGTCGACGGGGCGCATTATGTTCCGTCACGTGTTCCGCAACGCGACGCGCACGCTGCCGCTCATCTTCACGCTCAATGCCTCCGAGGCGCTGTTCACCCTCGCGGCACTCGGATTCCTCGGTTTTGGCATCAACCCGACGAGCGCTGCGGAGTGGGGCTACGACCTCAACAAGTCGCTCTCCGATGTCACAAGCGGCATCTGGTGGACCTCGCTGTTCCCCGGCCTCGCGATTGTGCTCGTTGTGCTCGGCATCACTCTCGTGGGCGAGAGCCTCAACGACCTCGCCGACCCGCGCCTGCGTGCGCGCCGACGCGCAGACGGCACACCGCCCGTCACGGCCGAGACTTCTGCGGTTCCCGGTGGCAGCCTCGACGATCTTCCCCGCGTCGAAGGATTGGAAGCACGCTCATGAGCATTCTCGATATCAAGAACCTCGAAGTGACGTTCGCGACAGACGGCGGCGACGTGCGTGCTGTCAACGACGTCTCGCTCTCTGTCAATGCGGGCGAAGTTCTCGCGATCGTCGGCGAGAGCGGAAGCGGTAAGTCGGTCACGGCCAAGTCGATTCTCGGGCTGCTTCCCGAGACCGCCACAACGCGCGGTGTTGTGATGCTCGGCGAGAACAACGTGATCGCCGTGAGTCGCGAGAAGCTTCGCGCTATTCGTGGCACCGACGTTGCGATGGTCTTCCAGGAGCCCTCGACGGCCCTCAACCCGGTCTACACGGTCGGCTGGCAGATCGCGGAAGGCCTGCGCGCTCACGGATCACAGTTCGGCAAGCGCCTCTCAAAGCGCCAGGCACGAGCGAAGGCCATCGAGATTCTCGACAAGGTCGGCATTCCCGACCCCAGGAAGCGCGTCGACTACTACCCGCACCAGTTCTCTGGTGGGCAGAAGCAGCGTGTTGTCATCGCGATGGCTCTTGTTCTCGACCCTGGTCTCATCGTCGCCGACGAGCCGACGACCGCTCTCGACGTGACGGTGCAGGCCGAGATCCTCGACCTGCTGCGCCGCGTTCGCGACGACTTCGGCACAGCGATCGTTCTCATCACCCACAACATGGGCGTCGTCGCTGACCTCGCCGATCGCGTCGCGGTGATGTACAACGGTCGCCTCGTCGAAGAGGCCCCCGTGCGCAAGCTCTTTGCGAACCCCGAGCACGAGTACACCCAGAAGCTCCTCGCTGCTGTGCCCCGCCTCGGCAGCGGAGCGGCGCGTGCCGAGGCTCGTGCCGCGGCTCGCACCGGCGAGAAGGCGGCTCCCGTTGTTGTCGCCGACAATCTCGTCATCGAATACCCTGGCCGCTTCGGAAGCGGCGGATTCCGCGCCGTCAACGAGGTGAGCTTCACGATCAGCCCTGGCGAGGTTCTCGGCCTCGTCGGTGAGAGTGGTTCTGGCAAGACGACGATCGGTCGCGCGATCGGTGGCCTCACGAAGATCACCGGCGGTTCGCTGCAGGTGCTTGGCCACGAGATGCTCGGCATCAAGGAGCGCACCTTCAAGCCAGTACGCAGCGACATCGGGTTCGTCTTTCAGGATCCGGCCTCGAGCTTCAACCCGCTCCTGACTATCGCGCAGTGCGTTGCAGAGCCGCTCATCGTTCATAAGCGGGCGGGGGATGTCGCGGCAGCACGCCCGCGTGTTCTCGAGTTGCTCGAGGCGGTTCAACTGCCCACGAGCTTCGCCGACCGTTTTCCGCACGAGCTCAGCGGTGGCCAGCGCCAGCGTGCAAGCCTTGCGCGGTCGCTCGCGTTGAACCCGACCTTGCTCATCGCCGATGAGCCGACGAGTGCGCTCGACGTCTCGGTGCAGGCTCGGGTTCTCGAGCTCTTCGCAGAGCTGCAGGCCGAGTTCGGCTTCGCCGCGCTGTTCATCAGCCACGACCTCGCGGTTGTCGACATGCTCGCCGATCGCATCGCCGTGCTCTACCACGGTGAGCTCGTCGAAGAGGGAGCCGGTTCTGACGTGCTCGAGCGCCCGCAGCACTCGTACACCCAGCGACTGCTGGCCTCGCTGCCCGTGCCCGATCCGATCGAGCAGGAACAGCGTCGCGAGACACTACGCAACCTGCGCCGCGAGCTCGGAGAGATAGCGTGACCGATTCGTCCGCGACATCCGGGCCGCGCATTGCAGTCTCTGCGCGCGACCTCTCGATTCGCTACCCGTCACGGCACCCGGAGACAAGCGTGCTTCCGGTCAACGGAATCGATTTCACGCTCAACGAGAACGAGATTCTCGCTGTCGTCGGCGAGACGGGTTCTGGAAAGAGCACTCTCGCGGCGACGGTCGCGGGCAACGTCGGAAACGGCGAGCCCGGGGTGCCGATCATCCACGGTGGTTCGCTCAAGGTACTCGGCAAGGAGATGCGCCGCATCACCGATCGCACCCTCGATCGCGTGCGGTTTCGTATCGGCTACCTGCCGCAGGATGCCGGCTCGACCCTGTCTGCGCGACTGACCGTCGGCGAAAACGTTGCGATGCCGATCTTCGAGCGCGATCCGCGGTTCAACCAGGTCGAAGCGGGTAAGGCGGTTGCGACACTCATCGACTCCGTGCGCCTGCCGATGGGCATGATGAACAAGTACCCGCACGAGCTGAGCCGCGGCCAGCGTCAGCGCGTCGCGATCGCCAAGGCGCTCGTTCTCGAGCCGACGGTGTTCGTCGCCGACGACCCGACCTCGGGCATTGACGTTATGGTGCGCGACGCGATTCTCGACACGATTCGCGAGTTGCAGTCAGCGCATTCGTTCTCGGCGCTCGTTATCACCCCCGACCTTCGCGAGGTGCGCTTTTTGAGCAAGCGGGTGCTCGTTATGCATCGCAGCGTTGTCGTCGGCCACGGGCTCATTGATGACGTGCTCGATCACCCGATCCACCCCTACGTCGAGGGTCTTGCCCAGGCGTGGAACAACGAATCCTCGAGAGTCTGGGCAGATGCACACTAGTTCGACAACCGCAGCACAGCACCGCGACCTGTCGACGCCGGTGGCCCCGCACTTCACGCCGACGCCCGGGTCGATCGCTGTACTTCCGCGCGAGAAAGACGTCTTCGTCGACGCAGTGCACGCCGCAGGCGGTACCGTCGCGCCGTTGTCGTCAGACACGCGCGGAATCGTCTGGCTCACCTACGGCAAGAGCGAGGAGCTCTCGGCCGCGCTCGACGGTAACCCCGGTATCCAGTGGGTGCAGTTGCCCTGGGCGGGCGTCGATGCGTTCGCGCCGCTGCTCGCGCACTACGCCGACCGCGATGACCTGCTCTTTACGAGCGCGAAGGGCGCCTACTCCGAGCCGGTCGCAGAGCACGCGCTCGCGCTGACTCTCGCGACACTGCGCGAGCTGCCGCAGAAGGCTCACCACACGACCTGGGCGTCACCGAGCACGGGAATCTCGCTCTATGGGCTCAACGTCGTTGTCGTCGGCGCCGGTGGCATTGCGATCGAGATTTTGCGCCTGCTCGCGCCGTTCCGACCGGTGATCACCGTCGTGCGCCGCTCGACCGATCCGCTCGAGGGTGCCGACCGCACAGTCACTGCGGCTTCGCTCGGCGAGGTTCTGCCCGACGCCGACGTGGTCATTCTCGCCGCGGCATCGACGAACGACACCCGTCACCTGCTCGGCGCCGCGGAATTCGCGGCCATGAAGTCATCTGCGGTCGTCGTCAACATTGCCCGCGGGCCGCTCATCGACACGGATGCCCTCGCCGTCGCACTCGCTGACGGCCAGATCGCCGGCGCCGGACTCGACGTCACAGACCCGGAACCGCTTCCCGATGGCCACGCGCTCTGGAACGAGCCGCGCTGCATCATCACCTCGCACTCGGCCGACACTCCCGAGATGACCGCGCCGCTGCTTGCCGGCCGCATCTCTCGCAACGTCGCGGCGTTCCTCGCCGGCGACGACTTCACCGGAATCGTCGATCCTCGCGCGGGCTATTGATGAAGAAATGGCTGGCCGGAACCTACACGGCCGACATGGATGGCGCGGCAGACGGCATTGAAACCCTGAGCTCGCGCCCTGACGGTTCTCTCCAGTCTGCGGGGCTTGCTGTGACGGCCGACTCGCCGTCGTTCGTGCGTGCCACAGCAGAGGCCGTCTACGCCGTCTCTGAGGCCACGGGGGAGCTCGTCGCGTACGTTCGGGGCCCGGGCACCGAACTCATCGAGACGTCGCGGGCGTCGTCCGGTGGCGAGGCTCCGTGCCACATCGGCGTCTACGGCTCGGTTGTCATCGTCTCCAACTACGTGTCGGGAACCCTTGGCGTTCTCACCCTCGACTCGCTCGAACTCGTTCAGGTTCTTGACGCCGAGGGGAGCGGACCGCATGAAGCTCAGGACGGCCCGCACGCCCACAGCACCGTTCAGCTTGCGAGCGGGCTGATCGTGAGCGCCGACCTGGGTGCCGACCGCCTGCACGTGCACAGCTTTGAGGAAGACAGGCCGCTGCTGACGCGCATCTCTTCGGTGGAGCTTCCAGCGGGAACCGGTCCGCGTGACGTGAGGCAGCTCGCATCCAACCGCATTCTTGTTCTTGGCGAGCTCAGCAGCGAACTGCTGCTTCTCGACGAGTCGCTCGATGTGCTCGCCACTACACGGATCCCGGGTTCGCAGCCCGGTGATCACGCGGCGGGCATCAGCGTGTGGGGCGACTTCGTCTACGTGACGCTGCGGGGGAGCAACCGCATCGGTGTGCTGCGTATCGATGGTGACGAGCTCGTTGCCGTCGCAGACGTGTCGAGCGAGGGCGACTGGCCGCGGCACCACGTCATCGATGGCGATGTGCTGCACGTGGCCAACCAGCTGTCGTCAACCGTTGCGAGTTTTAGAATTGATGAGGCCGGAATTCCGCGGATTATCGCGAAACCGACGCCAGTATTTTCGCCAACGTACCTCGAGCGGTTTTAACATGCTCGAACGTTTGCTAAAGTAAACATCGCTGTTTCAGCAATCCTCGATAGCTCAATTGGCAGAGCAACGCACTGTTAATGCGTAGGTTCTTGGTTCGAGTCCAAGTCGAGGAGCTAGAAGGCCACAAGGGGCTCCACCCCCTGTGGCCTTCTTTTATTTAACGCCCCGCACAGTTGTCCCGCCTTCGGAAATTCAGGAGATCTGCGCCGGCGCGGCCCGACACGCCGAAGTTTTCGACGTGCGCCAGTCAGATCTCCTGAATATCCACACCTCTCGGCAAACCGAAGCGCCATACTCCCGGGGGAGTACACCGCACACCCCACCGGGCGGATGCCCGACAGCCGTCGCGCGGATACGATCGAGAAATGCATCCCTCCCGCCGGTTCACAGCAGAGAACTGGCGCGCCGCGCATGACTGGCAGGCGGCGTGGGATCCGGATGTGGCCTACAGCCGCTTCGGCCGCCGATCGCCGCGCTGGGTGCGCGTGTGGGGTCCGGTTGTTGTCTCGTTCTTTGTGCAGGTGCCGGCGTCGCTTCTCATCTGGGATCGCGTCACGGGCGAGCGTTCGCTGCGCGCCGAGGGCTGGGAGCTTGTGCTTCTGCTCGGCCTCGCGCTGATCGGCCCCGTCGCGCTGATTTTCGCCCGGAAGTTTCCCGGACCGGTCGTCGCCATCGTTGCGCTCGCGGCATCCATCGATCTGATTTTGGCGGGCGCCTCCGACGGCCCTCCCTACATCGCTCTCGCTTTCGCGATCGGTTCTGCGATCATCCGTGGTGCGCGGGTGTGGGCGTGGGCGTCGATCGCGGGTTCCTGGCTGGCGACAGTCGTTGTGTCGCTGCTCGTGGGCATCCCGTGGCAGCCGTGGCGCGTCATCGGCATCACCGTCGGCATCCTGATTCTTGTCGGCTTCGCAGAGGTCATCCGCACGCGGCGCGAACAGTTCGAGCAGGTGCGAACGACGGTTCTGCGGCGCAGGCAGTCCGAGGTGCAGGCGGAGCGCGTTCGCATCGCTCGTGAGCTGCACGACGTTCTTGCGCACTCTCTGAGCCAGATCAACGTGCAAGCGGGCGTCGGGCTGCACCTGATGGAGAAACAGCCGGAGAAGGCCGCTGCGGCCCTCGCGAGCATCAAGGAGACGAGCAAGCTCGCACTCGACGAAGTGCGCAGTGTTCTCGGAGTGCTGCGAGCCGAGGATGGCGCCGACCCCTCAGCGCCTCTCGTTCCGGAGCCCGACCTCTCGCGCATCGCGGGACTCGTGGCTTCCGTGACGGCGCAGGGGGTGGATGTCGCGCTCACGACCACCCTCGACGAAGTACCCAAGGCGACCCAACTTGCCATCTATCGCATCGTTCAAGAGTCGCTCACTAACGTTGTGCGGCACTCACACGCGACGAGAGCGACGGTTGTGCTCGACGAGACGGCTCACGAATTCACTGTCACGGTGACCGACAACGGCACCGGACCGCTCGAACCCGCAGAGGGTGGCGGCGGTCGTGGAGTGCTCGGCATGCGCGAGCGCGCCGAACTGCTCGGCGGACACCTCGAGGCACGCCCCGCGAACCCGGGGTTCCGGGTTGTCGCGAGTATTCCCAAGAAAGAGACCCTCACATGATCCGCGTAGCCATCGCCGACGACCAGCAGCTCATCAGGGGTGGATTCCGCAGCCTTCTCGAGTCGGAACCCGACATCGAGGTTGTCGGTGAGGCGGGCACCGGTACGGAGGCCGTCGCGCTTGTCACGGCCGAGAAGCCCGACGTTGTGCTCATGGACATCCGCATGCCTGGGGGAGACGGGCTCTGGGCTACTGAGCAGATCGTCGCCAACGCCGATCTCGCCGAGACCCGCATCGTAATTGTGACGACCTTCGAGATCGACGAATACGTCGGCCAGGCGATTCGCGCGGGGGCGAGCGGCTTTCTCGTCAAAGACACAGAGCCGGTTGAGCTGATTCGCGCCGTGCGTGTTGTTGCGGGCGGCGACGCACTCTTGAGCCCCGGTGTCACGAAGCGACTTCTTGAACGCATCGCCGGCGACCTCAAAGACGCCCCCGATACCGCTCAGCTCGCCGTGCTGACCGATCGCGAGCGCGAGGTGCTCGCTCTCGTCGGCCAGGGGCTCACGAACGAGGAGATCGGTCGGGAGCTCTTTCTGAGCCCGCTGACGGCCAAGACCCACGTGTCGCGCATTATGTCGAAGCTTCTCGCGCGCGACCGTGTGCAGCTCGTTGTTGTTGCGTATGAGACCGGGCTCGTCAAGGCGGGCCGACCGTAGTAGGCAAGTCGCCCGAGGTTGCTCCCGACGGAGTATCCGAGGTGTAGCCGCCGGGCAGATTCGCATAATCGCTGCTGAGAACAGACTCGATTCAGAGGTTCCGCCGGAACCGAAACCGAATGGAGAACCCATGATTTCAACAGTTGCCCTCGCATCGATAGCCGCTCACGCGGGCCCGTGGGTCGGGGGATTCCCCTGGCTGTTCTTTCTCATTCCGCTCTTCTGGATCGGACTCTTTATCCTCATCGCCGCGACGTTTGGCCGCCGCTGGCGTCGCCGCGCGTTCGAGCAGGGCTACGGCCCGTGGGGCGGATCGAGCCGCGGGGCCGAGGCAACGCTCGCAGAGCGCTTCGCCCAGGGTGATATTGAAGAGGTCGAGTATCGCGCGCGCCTCGAGGTTCTTCGCGCGAATTCTGGCCGCGCGCAGCAGTAAATCCCGCGCTAGTCTCTCTCTTGGCTCAAAAACGGGCCAAGAGGGAGACGTTCGTGAACAGCTGGATCGATGAGAACTCGATGTTCTTGCTCATCGTGCTTGCGTCGACCGCGGCCGTGCTTCTCCTTCTCACGCTGACCTTTCTGATTCTCTGGCGATTCGCCAGCCGTCGCCGCTCCAAAGAGCACGACCTGCGCGTCGACTCCGAGCGCGAGCGCATTGACCTCGAGCTTTCGCTCGCAGAGCAGACCGGTCGCCTGCGCATCATCCGCGAACTGCACGAGGTCTCGGTGCACGACATGTCGGTGCTCATCAGCCAGGCCGACGGTGCGCGCTTCGCGGGCGAGGCTGATCCCGCGGTCGCCGTTCGTGCCACGAGCGTCATCGGCGAAGCTGCGCGCTCGGCTCTTGCCGACCTGCGCCGCGTGATGTCGCTCGTGCGCGAGGGCGAGGCGGCTGTCGAAACACAGCCAGAGCTCAAGAGCGCGCGTGACCTGTTTCGCGTTATGC
>Ga0247805_1000085_pt1 | contig 73958 bp, 69 predicted proteins | sample UWRJL044104R1_FD_180930 | JGI IMG/M metagenome (GOLD analysis project Ga0247805, IMG submission 180930) | Plant litter microbial communities from Arlington Agricultural Research Station in Wisconsin, United States - UWRJ-L044-104R-1 | ecosystem: Environmental > Terrestrial > Plant litter >...
AGTCGTCAACCCAGCGCACGCCATTTTCGACGGCGACGATCTCGGTGCGGTGCGAGTCCATACGGAATGTCGCGAGTGCATCCCGAACGATCGCGGGCTCGACGCCAAAAGCGCGAGCGAGAGCGGATGCCGCGAGCACGTTGGCAACGGAGTGCGGGGCCGCGAGACCGGCCTTGGCGAGTTCGCCATGGGTTGTGAGTTCGAGGGCGGCGTTGTGGCGGTCCTCGTGGAATGCGCGATCAACGATGATGTCGTCGACGACACCGAAGTCGCTGGGCCCGGGCATTCCGAGGTCAAAACCTATTGCGCGACATCCATCGATCACTTCTGCTTCTTCGACCATGTGCTGGGTCGCGAGATCCGCCTTGTTGTAGACGCACGCGACGCGGGTGTTGGCGTAGACCTTCGCCTTTGCGGCCGCATAGGCCTGCGCGGTGCCGTGCCAGTCGAGGTGATCGTCGTCGAGGTTGAGGCACACGCTCGCGAGCGGCGAGAGGGCTCCCTCTGGGCTCGAGTTGATCCAGTGCAGCTGGTAGCTCGAGAGCTCGACAACCAGCACGTCGAAGCCGATCGGGTCGCGCACCGCGTCGAGCACGGGAATTCCGATGTTGCCGACCGCTGCCACTCGTGCGCCGGACGCGTTGATGATGTGCGCGGTGAGCTGCACCGTCGTCGTTTTGCCGTTGGTTCCCGTGACGGTGATCCACTCTGCCGCGCGCACCTTGTCGCGCACGCGCCAGGCGAGCTCAATGTCGCCCCACATGGGGATGCCCTGCGCCGCGGCCCAGAGAAGCAGCGGATGGTCGGGGTGGAATCCGGGAGAGACGATGAGCAGCTCAGCGTCGAAGTCGACGAGGCGCTGCGGGGGCTCTGTCAGGTCTGCCTCGACGAGGGCCGCACCGATGACGTCGAGAAGCTTCGCCTGCGGCTCTGGCGCGCTCGATGCGACGACGAGAACCTCGGCGCCCAGCTCTGTGAGGGTGTCGGCAACGGCAAAGCCCGTGACGCCGAGGCCGAGCACACCGACGCGCAGGCCTTTCCAGTCAGCGTGCCAACTCGTGAGGGTTGTGAGATCGGTCACGGCTAGCGGCTAACCCACTCGAAGTAGAAGAGCCCGACACCGACAGCGACGAACAGTCCGGCGATGAGCCAGAAGCGCACAACAACGGTGATCTCTGCCCAGCCCTTGAGTTCGAAGTGATGGTGCAGCGGGCTCATCAGGAATATTCGTTTGCCCTTTGTGAGCTTGAAGTAGATGCGTTGCACGATCACAGAGCCCGTGACGATGAGGAAGAGGCCACCGATGAGAACGAGAAGAAGATCGGTGCGGCTGAGGATCGCGAGTCCGGCGAGAGCGCCGCCGAGGCCGAGCGAGCCGGTGTCACCCATAAAGATCTGGGCGGGGCTGGTGTTCCACCACAGAAAGCCGATGAGGCTTCCGGCGATTGCCGCGGCGATGACGGCGAGATCCAGCGGGTCGCGCACCTCGTAGCACTTCTCAAGATTTTCCTTGAGCACGTTCGCCGTGTTGTAGCACGACTGATTCCACTGCCAGAAGCCGATGAAGATGTAGGCCGAGATGGCGAGAATCGAGGCGCCCGTTGCGAGCCCGTCGAGGCCGTCGGCAACGTTGACACCGTTCGAGGCACTCACGACAATCACGTTGACCCAGATGGCGAACAGCACGGCGCCGGCGATCGAACCAAATACCGTGAGCTCGAGCCACTGAATCTCGCGAACACCAGAGATGAAGACGTGAAGCGCGCCGTCGGTGTAGTTACCCGCGGGGCTCAGCTTGTTTTCGTCGGGAAAGTTGACGGCGATGACGGCGAAGATGCTCGCGACGATGACCTGGCCGAGAATTTTCGCCCAGCCACCGAGGCCGAGGCTGCGCTGGTTGCGCGTCTTGAGAAAGTCGTCGATGAAGCCGACAAACCCGAGGCCCACCATCAGGAACATCACGAGGAAGGCGACAAGAGTGAACGGCTCGTTGGCGACGATGTGACCGACAAAGTAGCCGGTAACCGCACCAAGGATGAAGACGATGCCACCCATGGTGGGCGTTCCACGCTTGGAGTGGTGCGACTGCGGGCCGTCATCACGAATGAACTGGCCCCAGCCAAGCTTGTTGAATAGCTTGATAAAGAGCGGCGTGAGAAAAAGTGTGAAGCCCATGGAGAATCCGCCGGCTATAAGGAGTGCAATCACGCGCGTACCCCTCCCAAACGATCTCCGAGTGCCCCAAGCCCCGCGGCTCTCGACGACTTCACGAGCACAACGTCTCCGTCGTGCAGTTCATTGATGAGCAAATCGTATGCCTCCTCGGGGGTGCCGACGAGCAGCGACTCCCCGTCCCACGAACCTTCGAGGCCCGCGGCATTGTGAATGTGTCGTGCGGAATCGCCAACGACAACGAGCTTTGCGATGTTGAGTCGCACAACGAGTCGACCGATTCGGTCGTGCTCCTCGCGCCACTCGTCGCCTGTGTCGCTCAGTTCGCCAAGCACGGCGACAGAGCGGCTTCCGTCGAGCGCGAGCTCGGCGAGGGTCTTGAGGGCTGCGGACGTCGAGTCGACCGTCGCCTCGGCAGCGTCATTAATAACGAGGATGCCGGGAGCCGGGTACAGCGCGGTCGTTGACCACTCCCCCGCCGTTGACACCGACTCGACAGCGCTGATCGCGTCGGCAAGAGCTGTGCCGTCGGCGAGGTGCGCCGCGATCGCGTCGAGGGCGAGGTCAACGAAGCGCTCCCCGATCAGCGCAAGCTGAACAGGCTGGCCTTCGACGACAAAACTGGTTCCCGCTCTCGTCACCCGAATGTCGTCGGCAACGAGCGAGTGCACGGTTCGCGCTCTCGACTCGGTCAGAAAGGGATTACTCACACCCAGCCAGCCTCGGCAAGCGCTGCACGCGCTTCGTCACGAGCGGAGTAGGGGGTGCGCACACCTTGGATGTCGCGGTAGTCCTGGTGCCCCGGACCGGCCCACAGAATCGAGTCGCCCTCTTTCGCGAGCGAGACCGCGACGCGAATCGCGCGCTCTGGCGGGCTGACCTCGTGAACTTCGGAGGGGTGCTCCGCGAGTTCGGCGCCCTCGACGAGGGTCGCGCGAATCGACGCGGCGTCTTCGAACCGCGGGTGGTGATCGGTGATCACAAGAATGTCGGAATGCTCAGCGCCAACACGGCCCATCTCGTGGCGCTTTGTTGTGTCGCGGTCGCCGTCAGCCCCGAAGACCATAATCACGCGGCCCGTCGTCACCTTGCGCACGGCGCCCAGAGTCTGCTCGAAAGCGTCGGGGCTGTGGCCGAAGTCGACGTACACGGTCGGGCCACGCTCGCCCGAGACACGCTCGGTTCGGCCGGGCAGGTAGGCGTCGATGCCGCCGGCCGGGTGCTCTTCTGAAACCTCGAGAGCCTGCCCGATCGCCTCGAGCTCGAAACCCGCCTCGACGAGCATCACGATCGCGAGTGCGCCGTTCGCGGCCATGTGCCAACCGATGAGCGGCACACGCGTTGTGAGCGAGCGTCCCTCTGGGCCGGTCAGGGTGAACTCGGTGTACGACGCGGTCTCTTCGTCGATGCGCACGTTCCACTCGCCGACAACCCCGGGAGTTGCCGAGATGGTTGTCACGGGAATGCGTGACTCGTTGACGACCCGCTCGCCGTACGACGTGTCGAGCGAGATAACCCCGCGCTTTCCACGGTCGGGCTGGAAGAGAGGAAGCTTCGCCTGAAAGTACTCTTCCATGTCGGCGTAGTCGTCGAGATGGTCGTGGCTGAGGTTCGTGAACGCGACGACGTCGAAGACGATGCCGTCGACACGGTTGCGGCTGAGAGCCTGTGCGCTCACCTCGATGACAACGGCGCGCACCTCGCTCTCGCGCATGCGGGCGAGAAGGGCGTGCATCTCGCTGGCCTCTGGTGTCGTGAGACGGCTCACGACGGTGAGATCGCCGATGTGGCGCTCTGCCGTCGAGCTCAGGCCGGTGACAAGGCCGAGCTGGCGCAGGATGCCCTCGAGCAGGTACGAGACGCTCGTTTTACCGTTGGTGCCGGTTGTGCCGAAGAGAAGGGGCGGGTGCTCCATCGTGCGGTAGACCCACGCAGCGATGTCACCGAGGGCCGCGCGCGGCGAGTCGACGAGAACGATCGGAAGCCCAACGTCAGCGGCGATCTTCGCGCCGGCAGCGTCGGTGAGCAGTGCTACCGCGCCGCCATCTTTCGCCTGGGCGGCATAGCTCGCGCCGTGGCTGTTCGCACCGGGAACACCGACGTACAGGTCACCGGGGTGCAGGTCGCTTGTTGAGAGCGTCACGCCGGTGATCTCGACTCCGTCAAGGGAGCCGATGAACTCGAGGGCAAAATCATCGACGAGCCCGGCAAGGGATCGGGCCGAGGGATGCTCCGGTCGAAGGACCGTGGGAATCCGAGCGGTCACGCGGTTCTCATTTCTGCACTTGGGTGCCTCACCAGGTCTGGGGAATGTTTGGTGCGGGCTTTGTGGATGGTGTGACCTTAAAGGTCTTGATCAGCTGGGTCATGATCTTTGTAAATGTCGGTGCGGCTGCACTTGAACTCTTTATCGTATCGGGCTTGCCGAAGGTAAGAACAACCACGTACTCGGGGTTCTCGGCGGGCACCATGCCTGCAACCGAGATCACGTAGTCATCTCCGTAGACGCCCTTCTCCTCGATCTGGGCGGTTCCGGTCTTGGCCGCAACACGGTATCCGGGAATCTTCAGGTCGGCGCTCAGCCAGCCCTGCGTGACGACGTTTTCCATCATCTGCACGGTCTGTTTTGCGGCGCTCTCCGAGACGACGCGCACGCCCTCGGTGTCGGGAAGCTCTGTGACCGTGCCGTCGGGCATCTCGCAGCCCTCGACGAGGGTGAGCGGAAGCCGTACGCCGTCATTGCCCAGCGCCTGGTACGCGGACGCAACCTGTGCCGACGTTGTTGTCATGCCCTGGCCGAACGAAATTGCGTACTTTGTGATGTTGTCCCACCGGCTCGTCTCCGGCACGTCGCCGCCCGACTCACCGTTGAAGCCGACCGCTGTCTTCTGGTCGAGTCCGAACTTGAGCAGGTAGTCGCGACGGTCGTCGACTCCGAGCTTCTTCGAGAGCAGCGAGATGCCGATGTTCGACGAATTAGTGATGACCCCGCCGGTTGTGTAGTTGATAGTTCCATGCACAAAGGAGTCTTTGATCGAGCCACCGCCCTCGACCGCAAGGCGGCCCGGCGTCACAACGTGAGTCGTCTGGGTGATCTTGCCCGCGTCGATGAGTGAGGCAGCGGTGAGCGGCTTCATTGTGGAGCCGGGTTCGTACGGCGTACTGAAAGCGAGAGAGCCGAGTGCACCACGCTTCGCCGCGTTGAGGTTGTTCGGGTCTACTGTCGGGTAGTCGACGACGGCCATCAGATGAGCGTCTTCGACCCGCACAACGACGGCGGTTGCCCAGTCGGCGCCGAGCTCCTTCGCGCGCTTGCCGACAACCTGCTGCACGTAGTAGTTGAAGTCGCTGTCGACGGTGAGTTTGAGGGTGCCGCCCGCCTTCGAGGCCTTCGTCGTCACCGTGCTGCCCGGGATGCGCACTCCGTCAGAGCCGCGCTCATAGACCGACGAACCGTTCGTGTTGGAAAGGCAGGAGTCCTGGGTCAACTCAAGACCGGTCTGCGCGCCATCCTTACCCATAAAACCGACGAGGTTCGCCGCAACAGCGCCGTTCGGGTAGGTACGACTCGGCACAACCTCGCTGTAGACCCACGGAATCTTGAGAGCCTGCACGGCGAGAAGCACCTTGAGCGTCTTCTTCTTCGCGATATACGCGTGATTGGATGTCGGATCCGCCGTGAGCGCCGCGCGAACGTCTTCTTCGGACTCACCCGTTGCCTCGGCGAGTTCCGCAACGCCCTGCGCAAACGGAACCTTGATCGTGGTCGTCTTTTTTCCGTCGACGACCTTGCGGGCAAACGTCGACTCGATGACGCGGGGCGATGCGGTGATGTCGTAGCGGTCGACGCTGCCGGCGAGAACAACTCCGTTTGTGTCGACGATCGACCCGCGCGCGGCGTAGTCGGTGACAGTTATCGAACGCTTGCCGAGCGACTCCGTGTTCAGCTCTTCAGCCCTCACGACCTGGATGTCGACAAGGCGTCCGACGAAAAGCCCAACTACAAGAAGGATTCCGAGGATCGAGGCCGCGATTCGCCGCCTCGTTTTGCGTGAGTTGTCCACGTTCGTCCCTACAAACTAGCTGGCTACCGGGTTACGGGTGAAGGAAGTGTCCCTGGGGTCGACGCTACGTTCGATGCCGGCTTTTCGATCGAAGGCGCGCCCGAGTCTGGCTCTTGGTCAGGAGTGTCTGCCGCAGTCGCCGCGCCGGCGGAGGCCGAACCTGCCGTTGCCAGCCCGCTCAGGAGCGCGTTGGGAACAAAGCTCTTGCCGCCCACGAGCTTGCTGCCGTCGCCGGCGGCGCCCGCGGAGCCGAGCACCTTGCCGTCGGAGAGACGAAGGAACATCGGTGTGTCGCTGCTGATGACCATGCCGAGTGATTCGGCGGTCTTCGCGAGGTTCTGCGGCGACTTGAGGAGGTCGAGCTCTTCGCCGAGCGCCTGCTCCTGGCGTGAGAGGTCGCGCTGCTCGACGCGCAGTCCGGAGATCTGGTACGCGCCATCCGCGAGCACGATACTCAAAAGAAGCTGCGCCATAAACAGCGCGAAAAGCGCACCGACAGTCACGAGTGCGTAGAAGACCTTCGGGCGCGAACGACGTTGCGATCGCGTCGGGGCAACCTCGATGTGACGGGGTTGCGGGGCTTCTGGGCGGGCAGGACGCTGCGGCGCCGCGTAAGCGAGGTTGCTCATTCGACTCTCCTCAGTCTCTCTGCGGCGCGCAGGCGCACCGACGTTGCACGGGAATTGACGGCCCGCTCTTCTTCTGACGCCATCTCTGACCCGCGAACGAGTAGCTGGAACTCCGGCTTGTGTTGCGGCAGTTCAACGGGAAGGCCCGCGGGTGCCGTTGACTTCGAACGCTTCGCGAGTATTCGCTTGACGATGCGGTCTTCGAGCGACTGGAACGAGAGGATGACGATGCGCCCGCCCACCTCGAGCAGGTCGAGAGCGGCAGGAACCGCGCGTTCGAGAACCGCGAGCTCCTGGTTGACCTCGATGCGCAGCGCCTGAAAGACGCGCTTTGCGGGGTGACCCGCGCGCTGCACCGCCGCCGGGGTCGCCGCGACGATGATCTCGTTGAGCTGGGCCGAACGTGTGATCGGCTCGACCTCGCGCGCCTGAACGATCTTCGATGCGTACCGCGGCGCGAGCTTCTCTTCGCCGTACTCGTAGAAGATGCGACGCAACTCAAGCTCGCTGTACTCCGCGAGGATGCGCTCTGCGGTCAGTTCCGAGGTCGGATCCATTCGCATGTCGAGCGGGGCGTCTTTCGAGTACGAGAAGCCGCGTTCTACCTCGTCGAGTTGAAGTGACGAGACACCGAGGTCGAAGAGTATTCCGCTGACCTCCGTGTGTCCGATCGAGTGAACGGCCTCGGTGATTTTGTCGTTGACCGAGTGCACAAAGTGAACGCGGCCCGCGAACGGAGCGAGGCGCTCTTTCGCGATCGCAAGAGCGTGGGTGTCGCGATCGATGCCAAGAAGCACAAGATCGGGAAAGCGCTGCAGAAATGCCTCTGCGTGACCGGCCATACCGAGCGTGCCATCGACCAGAACGGCTCCGGGTTTAGTGATCGCCGGGCCGAGCAGTTCGATTGTGCGCTCGAGGTTGACCGAGACGTGGATGTCGTTGTGTGCCATATGTAGCGAGTAATTCCGGATCGTTAGCCCTGATCCCCATCCGTCCGACCTGTCACCGGGGAAGTGTGACAGGGCGTATGAACGGCTGGGAGTCAGAACCAAGGAGCTAGAACAATCCCGGAATCACCTCCTCGGCGGTTTCAGAGAAAACAGTTTCTTGTTCGTTGTAATACGTGGTCCACGCCTCGGAATCCCAGATCTCAACGCGGTCGCCCGCGCCAATCACTGTGAGGTCGCGACCGAGCCCCGCGTACTCACGAAGAGCTGCGGGAATCGTTATGCGGTGCTGGCTGTCTGGTCGTTCCTGGCTTGCACCGGAAAGGAACATGCGCAGAAAGTCGCGAGCCTGCTTGTTGGAGACGGGCGCCTTCCGGATCTTCTCGTGAACACCCTCGAACTCACGCTCGCTGTACACGTACAGGCAACGCTCTTGTCCGCGGGTGATGACAAGACCCGACGCGAGTTCTTCCCAGAACTTCGCGGGAAGAATGACGCGGCCTTTGTCGTCGAGCTTGGGTGCGTGGGTGCCAAGAAACACGTGTGCACTCCCCTCACTCTCCGGCCCAGGTTTAGGTGTTCTCCACTTTACTCCACTTTCCACCACAAAACGTAGAAAATTGGCCAAACTGGGAATATACCCGCGCCGGATGCCTGTAAAGAACTGGAATGGCGTGGTGGAGGAAAAAGGCGCCTAGTGGTGCATTAGAGCACAAAAAAGGGGCCGACCCGAAGGTCGACCCCTTTAGAAGAGAGAAGTTGTGGCGGCTACTGTTGTCCGCGTTCGTCTTGGCGCTTATCCCAGCGCTCGTTGAGACCGTCCATAAAGCTCGACGATCGCTGTCGGCTCGACGCTGTCTGCGGAGCATTGCTCTCGTGAGCTACTCCTCGCCGCGGCGGCGCGAGAGCCGTGAGCACACCGGCGAACATCACGATGAAGCCGGCGAGACCCAGAAGCGGAAGCTGAAGAACAACACCGGCAACCAGAACGGCTATGCCGGCGATGACAACGAGAACGCCGATCGCAACGATCGTGTAGTTGGGCTTGCCTCGACGCTGGCCGACGGTCGCGACGAAATCTGCGTCGTTTTGATAGAGATTGCGCTCCATCTCTTCGAGGAGTCGCTGCTCCTGCTCAGAAAGTGGCATCCTGTTCCCCTCAGCCTCGGGATTAGTGGCCCGGTCGTAGAAGTCAATAGTACGCCTCGCGAGCATCACTAGGCTAGGAGCGTGGCTGAGAGTACGCGGTTAGTCGACCTGGTCCAAGACCGCATAGACGAGTTCCTGGCGGATCGGGCTCCCCAATTGACCGCTATTGCACCAGAGTTAGAGCCGCTCATCGGCTTTTCTCGTGATTTCCTCTCCGGGGGCAAGCGCTTCAGGGCGCTCTTCTGTTACTGGGGTTGGCAGGCGGTTTCCGACGCCGATCCCGGCTTCGACGTGCTTGCGACGTCGGGCGCGGAGACCGAGCTCCCAGCCGTTCTTCAGGCTGCGACAGCGCTCGAGCTCTTTCACGCGGCCGCACTTGTGCATGACGACATCATGGACAACTCCGATACCCGGCGTGGTGCGCCCTCCGCACACAAGCGCTTCGAGGCTCTGCACAAAGACGGCGAGTGGATCGGAAACTCCCGATCATTCGGCACCTCAGCGAGCCTGCTTCTCGGCGATCTGCTGCTGAGCTGGAGCGACGAACTCTTCGACGGCGCACTGCGCAAGCTTTCGAGCATGGATGCCTCGGCAGCAGCCCGCGCGGAGTTCAATCTGATGCGCACAGAGGTGACGGTCGGCCAGTACCTCGACATTCTCGAAGAGAACGCCTGGCTGCGTCACCCCGACATTGAGCTTCTCCCCCGCGCGCATCGCGTCATCGTTTACAAGTCGGCGAAGTACAGCGTCGAGGCGCCGCTCTCCATCGGCGCCGCACTCGGCGGTGGCACGCACGCACAGCTCACCGCCCTGCGGGAGTTCGGCCTGCCACTCGGAATCGCCTACCAGCTGCGCGACGACATGCTCGGGGTCTTCGGCGATCCAGCGGTCACGGGCAAGCCTGCGGGCGACGACCTGCGCGAAGGAAAGCGCACAGTGCTCATTGCACTCGCTCGCGCCGCCCTGCCTGCGAACGCTCGCAACATTCTTGACGAGCTCCTCGGTGATCCAGAGTTGGATGCCGAGCAGGTGAGCATGCTACAGACGGCGATCCGCGACAGCGGCGCCATAGAGCAGGTCGAGCGCATCATCGACCGCAACGTCGGACTCGCGAAGTCGGCGATTGCCGATGCTCCGCTGTCTGCGTCAGCGCGTGCGCAGTTGCTTCAGCTCGCCGATACCGTCATTCGCCGCACGGCGTAGACGGTATCTGCGACTGCGCGGGTAGAAACTGCGCGGGTAGAAACTGAGCGGATAGAACCTGAGCGGTTAGAACCCGAGTGCTTGGGCGACGCGGCGCACCTCTGCCTTGCGGCCGGCGCGCAGTGCTTCGATGGGCGACGTGCCGAGGCTGTCTTCAGAGTCGAGAAGCCAGTCCATCGCCTCGTCGTCTGAGAAGCCGGCGTCACCGAGCACAACGAGCGTGCCCTTGAGTTCTTTCAGCGGCTCGGAGCCCGACACAAAAAGTGCGGGCACCTTCCAGACGCCATCGATCTTGCGGGCGAGAAGTGCGCGGTCTTCGATGAGACGGCGAACCTGGCTGACCTTGAGGCCGAGCGCTTCGGTGAGGTCGGGAACGGTGAGCCAGAGAGTATCGGGTGAATCAGTCACGGGTTAAGAGTGCCACGGCACCGCGCGCATCGCTTGCAAAACCCACCGGCAAACCAAATGTTTCCAACAGATTAACTCAAACCACATGAGCCCCACTAATTGACAGTGGGTTATATCTGTGTCAGCGTGGATGATCGACGTGTCACAGCGTCGTCCTGGCCGGGAAGCATGACAGAAGCACTACGGGGAACACTCATGACCGACATCACGGAGTACGAAACGGGAGCTACGGCGCACAATGTGCTGTCGGGACTCGTTCCAACACAGCGATACGACGACCCGCAGCGCGCGAAACACTCGCTTCCTCGCGAGTCCGCGTTCGCCAAGAACCTCTTCGCCACAGTGCCCATCGTTCTCGTCGGCTCGATGGCAATGAGCATGAACCTCACCGGGCCCGTTTCGCCCGTCGAAGCCAAGCCCTCGCCGAAGCCGAAGACCGAGACATCCAACCTCGGCCAGGGACTGCGCTCGACTGCGACGGCCGCCGCAACACCCACCGTCGCCGCCGTGTCGACACCCGTCGCGAAGGCCGCCATCGCAGTTCCGAAGACGTACAAGGTCAAGGGCGGCGACACCGTCAGCTCGATCGCCGTCGCCTACGGCCTCTCGACAGCATCGGTTCTCGCGCTCAACGGCCTGAGCTGGAAGTCGATCATCTACCCCAACCAGGTACTGCAGCTCAGCAAGACCGGCACCTCGGTGACAACACCCGCAGCGGCGACTCCGGCTGCTGCCGCGACATCCACCGTGAAGAAGCACACTGTCGTCAAGGGCGACACGCTGTCAGGCATCGCGAAGAAGTATGCGGTGACGCTCGCGGCGATCTTGAGCGCGAACAACCTCAAGGTCACAAACATCATCTACCCGGGGCAGAAGCTCACGGTGCCGACAAAGAGCACAACAACGAAGCCTCCGGTGACCGAAACCCCGACAACGGAAACCCCGACCACCGGTACACCCACGACCGGCACACCCACGACATCGGCGAAGAGCCACGTGGTCAAGAGCGGCGACACTCTGTCTGCGATCGCGAAGAAATACAGCGTTACTCTTGCGGCACTCGTCTCGGCCAACAAGATCAAGACCACAACGATCATTTACCCCGGCCAGAAGCTTGTGATTCCGGGCAAGACGACGACGACAACACCGCCCGTCGAGACCGAGACGCCTGTCGTCGACAAGCCGTCGACGGTGAACGGCACGCACGTCATCAAGAGCGGCGACACCCTCTCGGCGATCGCCAAAAAGTATGGCATCACGCTCACGGCGCTTCTCAATGCCAACGGCCTCAAGTCGACGAGCATCATCTACGCCGGCCGCACGCTCATCATTCCCGGGGTTGTCACAACGACTCCCGCGGGAACGGGCGGCACCGTCACCCTGCTCTCCGGAGCACAGGAGACAAACGCCAAGACGATCATCTCTGTCGGGCGCAGCCTCGGCGTGAGCGACTACGGAATCATCATTGCTCTCGCGACCGCGATGCAGGAGTCGACGATGCGCAACATCGACTACGGAGACCTTGACTCGGTCGGGCTCTTCCAGCAGCGTCCGAGCTCTGGTTGGGGAACCGTCGCGCAGCTCACGACGCCGAGCCATGCCGCGAAGCTCTTCTACGGCGGACCGTCGAACCCGAACAAGGGAAAGACCCGCGGCCTGCTCGACATCTCGGGCTGGGAAAAGCTCACGGTCACCCAGGCGGCTCAGAAAGTCCAGATCTCCGCTCACCCCGACGCGTACGCGAAATGGGAAGCCTCTGCACGATTCTGGCTCAAGGATCTCGGATAACGAACCGGGTGCAATCCTGCCCCGAGCCGTGTTTGAGCGGGCTCTCCCAGCCGCCGAACTTTAGAATCGTGTCGTGAACACCAATAGCACCGACCCCATGATTGGTCGTCTCATCGACGGTCGGTACCAGGTGCGTTCACGAATCGCTCGTGGTGGAATGGCGACGGTTTACGTCGCGACCGACCTGCGCCTTGAGCGTCGCGTCGCCCTCAAGATCATGCACGGCCACCTCGCCGACGATGCAGAGTTCAAAGAGCGTTTCGTTCAGGAAGCCCGCTCGGCCGCGCGCCTCGCGCACCCCAACGTTGTCAACGTCTTCGACCAGGGTCAGGACAGCGACATGGCCTACCTGGTCATGGAGTACCTGCCCGGAATCACGCTGCGCGACCTGCTGCAGGAGCACAAGACGCTCACAACCGAGCAGACCTTCGACATTCTTGAAGCCGTGCTGTCAGGGCTCGCCGCTGCCCACAAGTCGGGCATCGTGCACCGCGACCTCAAGCCGGAGAACGTGCTTCTCGCAGACGACGGCCGCATCAAGATCGGCGACTTCGGTCTCGCGCGCGCCGCCACAAACAACACCGCGACGGGTGCGGCACTGCTCGGCACAATCGCTTACCTCTCCCCCGAACTTGTGACCCGCGGCATCGCCGACACCCGCAGCGACATCTACGCGGTCGGCATCATGATGTACGAGATGCTGGCCGGCGAGCAGCCCTTCAAGGGCGAGCAGCCCATGCAGATCGCGTACCAGCACGCAAACGACTCCGTTCCGACGCCCTCGACGAAAAACCCGCGCGTACCCGCGGAGCTCGACGAGCTCGTGCTGTGGGCGACAGCACGCGAGCCCGATGAGCGTCCGCGCGACGCCCGCGCCATGCTCGAACAACTCCTCGAGACGCAAAACCAGATGCAGAGCGCACTGTCGAACGCGACATCCACTCAGCGCACAATGGTTCTGCCGAGTGCGCCGGTCGGCAATGACAACGAGACGCAGGTGCTTCGTCCGCAGCAGGCAATGGCCGTTGCCCTCGCCGACACCGGCGGGCTGGATGGCGCCACTCACGCTCTCGCTGTGGTCTCTGACAAGCGCAAGGCGCGCGGATGGTGGCTGCTCGGGCTTGTGCTGCTGCTCGCCGCGCTTGCCGGCGGCACCGGATGGTGGTTCGGCTGGGGCCCCGGTTCGACCGCGGCCGTGCCCGAGAGCGTCGTCGGGCTGAGCCCGGAGGCCGCAACGACTCTCATCACCGACGCCGGGCTCGTTGTCGCCGACGAAACCGTCGAAGTCTTTGATCCCTATGTCGAGATCGGTGCCGTCGCATCGACCGACCCGGAGGTTGGAGTTGCTGTTCCCCGCGACACGATAGTCACGCTGCAGATCTCGAAAGGTCCGGCGAGCATCGAGGTGCCCGCGTTCTCCGGTCAACCAGAAGACGACGTCACGACCCTGCTCGAAGAAGCGGGATTCATCGTCGACGCCGACGCACGCCTCGAACGCTTCAACGGCAAGACGCCGTCGGGCTCGGTGATCGGCCTGCGGGGTGTCGACGAAAACGGCGACCTGTTTACGATCAAGGCCGGCGGCAAATACTTCGACAAGGGAACGATTGTTCTCATCGTCTCGGTCGGGGCGCTTCCCGACGTGAAGGGCAAGACCCTCGACGAGGCCAAGTCGCTGCTCGCCAATGTGAACCTCACCGGCGTGCAGGGCGGATCGGCCTATAACGACACCATCGAAGAGGGCAGGGTCATCGAGGTGCAGTCGAAGGTCGGCGCCAACTCGCCGATCTCCCCCGGCGATGAGGTGCTCATCGTCACCTCGCGCGGGCCGAACCTCGTCGCGGTTCCCAACGTCACCGGCAAGACTCTTGAAGAGGCTGTCGAGCTCATCGAGGCTGCCGGGCTCAAGGCCGATGTGCGCTCGCTCGTACCTGAAGACGACTGGGACGAACCCTTCGCCATCGTTGCCAACACCGAACCCGGTAAAGACGCAAAGGTCAAAAAGGGCTCGACAGTCATCGTGCGGGGCCAGGTCTAGCGCGACCGCAACACGGCGGCGCGACATCCATGCGCCCGTTCGTTGTCAGTGCGCCCGAACGTTCGAGCGCACTGACGACGAAACCCGGCACTGTCGAGACGACAGCGCGGTCTTAGACCGTGAGAGCCTGCGCCTCGCCCAGCTCTTCGGCGACGAGGAACGCCAGCTCAAGCGACTGCATGTGGTTGAGGCGCGGGTCGCACAGTGACTCGTAGCGCGTCGCGAGGTCTGCCTCGTCGATGTGCTCAGAGCCGCCGAGGCACTCCGTGACGTCGTCGCCGGTGAGCTCGATGTGGATTCCGCCGGGGTGGGTTCCGACGGCGCGGTGCGACTCGAAGAAGCCCTTGACCTCGTCGACGATGTCGTCGAAGCGGCGGGTCTTGTAGCCGTTGGGGGTCGTGAGTCCGTTGCCGTGCATCGGGTCGGACACCCAGAGCGGAGTTGCCTCGTGTTCCTTGATTGCCTCGAGCAGCGGCGGCAGCGCATCGCGCACCTTGCCGGATCCCATGCGCGTGATGAAGGTCAGGCGACCGGGCTCGCGGTTCGGGTCGAGCTTGTCGATGAGGCGCTTCATGTCGTCGACGCTCGTCGTCGGTCCCAGCTTGACGCCGATCGGGTTACGCACCCGCGAGAAGTAGTCGACGTGCGCGCCATCGAGCTCGCGCGTGCGCTCACCGATCCAGAGGAAGTGGGCGCTTGTGTTGTACGGCGTTCCCGTGCGTGAGTCGATGCGCGTCATGGGGCGCTCGTAGTCCATCAGCAGACCCTCGTGACCGGTGTAGAAGTCGACGCGCTTGAGCTCGTCGAAGTCGGCGCCGGCCGCGACCATAAACTTGATGGCGCGATCAATGTCGCGAGCAAGAAGTTCGTAGCGCGCGTTGGCGGGGTTGCGGGCGAAGCCCTGGTTCCAGCGGTGCACCTCACGCAGGTCGGCAAAGCCACCCTGGGTGAAGGCGCGCACAAGGTTGAGCGTCGAAACTGCCGTGTGGTAGCCCTGAACGAGACGCTGCGGGTCTGCCTCGCGGCTCTCGGGGGTGAAGTCGTATCCGTTGACGATGTCGCCACGGTAGGCCGGAAGCGTGACATCCCCCCGCGTCTCGAAATCGTTTGAGCGCGGCTTGGCGAACTGGCCGGCCATGCGCCCCATCTTGACGATCGGCATCGAGGCGCCGTAGGTGAGAACAACAGCCATCTGAAGAATCGTCTTGACGCGGTTCTTGATCTGCTCGGCGGTCGCGCCGGCGAAAGTCTCTGCGCAGTCGCCGCCCTGCAGCAGGAATGCGTTACCCGAAGCAGCCTGGCCAAGCTTCTCGCGAAGGTCGTCGACCTCGCCCGCAAAGACGAGAGGAGGGAACGAAGCGATTTGCTTGGATGCCGCGGCCACCGCCGAGGCGTCTGGCCACTGTGGCTGCTGCTTGATGGGCAGCTCGCGCCAATAGTCGAGTCCGGCGATCACTGCTGGATCAGCGAGGACTACGGGCTCTGACGGGTCTACCACGGGATTTCCTTAGGGGTGGGGAAGAGGGGGCTCGGTGGCCCCAAGTTTCGAGCTTACCGAAGCTAGCGGCTCTTGGAGCCGGAGCGCTCCTTGACCGACGAGGCATAGACATCCACGTACTCCTGGCCGCTGATGCGGTTGAGCTCGTACATAATCTCGTCAGTGATCGAGCGGAGGATAAAGCGGTCGCCCTCGAGGCCTTCAAAGCGGCTGAAGTCGAGCGGCTTGCCGATGACAACGCCGATGCGTCGCACCTTGGGAATCTTCGAGCCGATGGGCATGACCTTCTCGGTGTCCATCATCGCGACGGGAACAACCGGCACGTGGCCCTCGAGAATCATGCGCGCAACGCCCGTGCGGCCGCGGTAGAGCTTGCCGTCGGGGCTGCGAGTGCCCTCTGGGTAGATCCCGAGCACGTCACCGCGCGAGATGACTGCGAGACCCGTGTTGAGCGAGGCCTCCGATGCCTTGCCGCCCGAGCGGTCGATCGGAATCATGCCGGTGCCCAGCAAGAAGTGCTTCACGGCCCAGTTCTTGAGCCCCTTGCCGGTGAAGTAGTCGCTCTTTGCAAGAAAGTAGATGCGCCGGTCGATGACGAGCGGGAGAAACACAGAGTCAATGAACGAGAGGTGGTTGCTCGCGAGAATCACGCCGCCCTCTTTGGGGATGTTCTCGAGGCCCGTAATCCAGGGCCGGAACACGGTTTTGAGGATGGGCCCCGCAACCAGGTTCTTCATGAACCAGTAGAACATTGCTACCTACCTCCGGTGGAAGTCATGAGTTTACCGCTCGCGCGCATGAATGCGGGCGAGGTCGGCCGCTCCGACGACACCGGCGTCGTTGACAAGCTCTGCGATGAGGAACTCCGGCTCGGGGTGGTAGCCCCGTGCGGGCAGGTGCTGAAGGTACGACTCACGAATCGGATCGATCAGCAGGTAGCCCGCGACAGCGACTCCCCCGCCGATGACAAAACGCTGCGGGTCGAGAACCGCGCCAAGCGAGGCGCAGGCCTGGCCGAGCCAGCGGCCGAGCTCGGTGAGTGCGTGAAGCGCTCCCGCATCGCCCGCGGCAATGTACTCGCCGACGATTGTGCCGGTGAGGCCGTTGTTCTCCTGGCGCGCACGTGCGAGCGGAAGTCCGATGCCGCCGACGTCGGCGATCTCGTTTGCCATACGCAGAAGCGCGCGACCGGAGCCGTACTGCTCAATGCAACCCTTCGCGCCGCAACCGCAGGGCAGCCCGTCGGGAACGACCCGCAGGTGACCGAGCTCTGCACCGGCGCCGAAGCCACCACGGAACAGACGACCGCCGCTTACGATCGCGCCACCGACTCCGGTGCCGACGGTGAGCATTGTCATATCGGTCGAGCCACGGCCAGCGCCGAAGCGGTATTCGGCCCAGCCCGCGGCGTTCGCGTCGTTGTCGACGGTGATGTCGATGCCTACGCGCTCGGTGATTCGCGCGCGGAACGGCTCGTTGCGCCAGTTGATGTTCGGTGCGTAGTAAACGGTCGACTGAGCGGCGTCGATGAAGCCGGCGGCGGCGACGCCAGCAGCGACAACCTCGTGGCCGGCAGAGAGACGTTCGATCATCGACGCAACGAGGTTGACGATCGCCGTTGGATCGCCCGCCGGCGTCGGTTCGCGATGCTCGGCGATGATCTCGCCGTTTTCGGTCACGAGCGCGCCAGCGATCTTGGTTCCGCCGATGTCAATTCCGATCGCATGCACGAGTGTCGAGTGTAGTAACTCGCGCGACGGGGTGCGAGTTCACGGTACTCACGGGGGTGCTGGCAAGTTAGAGTAGAAAAACTCATCCGCCCCGGTGCCAAAGGAGTTACCGTGACCGAATTCTTCGTCCCAGCTGTTGTCGAGGCAGACCCGGAGGCCAACGCCACCGACCTGCTCGTCAAGCGAGTGGCTCTCGATCCTTCCGCAGTGCTTTTCGCACTCCCCACCGCAGACGGCGGATGGTCAGATGTCACCGGCGGTGAGTTCCTTGCCCAGGTCGTCGCACTCGCAAAGGGTTTCGTCGCAGCGGGCATCGAGCCCGGCACAAAGGTCGCCTTCCAGTGCAAGACGCGCTACGAGTGGACACTCGTCGACTTCGCGCTCTGGTTCGCCGGCGCGATCATGGTTCCGATCTACGAGACCTCCTCCCCCGCCCAGGTGCAGTGGAACATCACCGACTCCGGCGCGACGGTCATGATCGTCGAGACGCCCGACCACTTCGCCCGGTTCGACGAGATCCGCAGTGACCTTCCGCAGATCACAAACGTTTGGCAGGTCAACCTCGGCGACCTCGACAAGCTTGTTGCAGCCGGAACGGCCGTCACCGACGAAGAAGTCGAGCGTCGCCGCAATATTGCAATCGGTTCGGATGTCGCGACCCTCATCTACACGTCGGGCTCGACCGGTCGCCCGAAGGGTGTTGTGCTCACGCACTCGAACTTTGTGGAGCTCACTCGAAACGCTGCCGTTTCTATGTCTGACGTTGTCGCACCCGGAGCCTCGACGCTGCTCTTCATCACGACCGCGCACATCTTCGCCCGCTTTATCTCGGTGCTCAGCATCCATGCCGGTGTAAAGGTCGGGCACCAGCCCGACACCAAGCTCCTCGTTCAGTCGGCGGGTTCGTTCAAACCGACGTTCCTTCTTGCTGTGCCGCGCGTGTTCGAGAAGGTCTACAACTCTTCTGAGCAGAAGGCGGAAGCCGGCGGCAAGGGAAAGATCTTCCGCACGGCGGCCGACACGGCGATCGCGCACTCGAAGGCGCTCGACGCCGGACACGTTCCCTTCGGCCTCAAGGTCAAGTTCGCCGTTCTCGACCGTCTTGTGCTCTCGAAGATCCGCGACGCGCTCGGCGGAAACGTCAAGTACGCGGTCTCGGGTTCAGCGCCGCTCGGCCCGCGCCTCGGCCACTTCTACCGCAGCCTCGGCATCAAGATTCTCGAAGGCTACGGCCTCACCGAAACGACGGCGCCCGCGACGGTCAACCTGAGCAGCAAGTTCAAGATCGGTACGACCGGCCCCGCGCTTCCCGGCACGGGTATCAAGATCGCCGACGACGGCGAGATTCTCGTCAAGGGCGTCAACGTCTTCGCCGGCTACTGGAACAACGACGCCGCGACCGCAGAGGTTATGGACAACGGCTGGTTCAAAACCGGCGACATCGGCGCTCTCGACTCCGACGGCTACCTCACGATCACGGGGCGCAAGAAGGAGATCATCGTCACCGCCGGTGGAAAGAACGTTTCGCCCGCGGCCCTCGAAGATCCGATTCGCGCGAACCCGCTCGTCGGTCAGGTGATCGTCGTCGGCGACAAGAAGCCGTTTATCTCGGCGCTCATCACTCTCGACGTCGAGATGCTGCCGACCTGGCTCAAGAACAACGGCGAGAGCGCAGACCTGACTCTCGCAGAGGCGTCGGTTCACCCGGCAGTCGTCGCCGAGGTGCAGCGCGCGGTCGATGCCGCGAACGGTCTCGTGTCGCGCGCGGAGTCGATTCGCAAGTTCCAGATTCTTGCGACCGACCTCACCGAGGCCAGCGGACACCTCACACCGAAGCTCAGCATCAAGCGCAACGTCATCGTCGAGGACTTCGCAGATGTCATCGAGGGCATCTACGGCGGAGCTCCGCAGGAGACGCAGGGAATCTCGCTCGCGGGCTAGTGCGTTGCTCGGTGGTTGAGCGTGTCGAAACCAGGACGAGCGGAGCCGAGGCAACATCTCGACTGCGCTCGATCTGATCTCGACTTCGCTCGATCACCGGGTACTTTTTACTGCCCCCACCACGGCGCCTGCCGAATGGCCCGCATGGCGCTGCGCTTGGTCTCTGGCTCGAGTCCTTCGATGTAGAGGTGCCCGTCGAGGTGGTCGGTCTCGTGCTGCAGCGCCTGCGCCATAACGCCTTCGCCACTCACAGTGACCGGGTTTCCGTCGAGGTCGATGCCCTCGACGCGCGCGAAGGGGTAACGCATTCGCGGAAAGTAGAAGCCGGGAACCGAGAGGCACCCCTCGTCGACGAGGTCGGGCTCGCCAGAGACCTCAACGAGCACGGGGTTGATGACGTACCCGATCTCGCCGTCGATGTTGTAGCTGAAGGCACGCTGGCCGACGCCGATCTGGTTCGCGGCAACTCCCGCGCGCCCGGGAACCTGAACGGTCTCGAGCAGGTCTTCGATGAGCCCCGCGGCGCGCTTGTAGCCCGGCACGATCGGGTCACAGACGGATCGGAGCACGGGGTCACCGAATATTCGAATCTGGCGAACTGTCATGTGCAACTCTTTCTGCGCCCGTCTGGGCACTCTGAATCCCAGCGGGTGCCGCCGGGCGTTGTGAGCGCCAGAATCGGCGCTACGGGGCTGAGGGGGCCGCGGGCTAGGTGTTACGCACGGCGGGAAGGCCGTCCGCGACGAGGGCGGCAAGCTCACGCGCCGCATTGCGGGTGAGTGGGCGAAGGCTCTTGTAGTCGATGACGGAGCCGGCGGCGAGCTGCGGGTCGTACGGGATGCGCACGATCTCGCGAACGCGCGACTGGAAGTGCGCCTCGATCTCTTCGAGCTTGACCAGGTTGGTTCCGTGCGTCGAGGTGTTGAGGGCGACGATCGCGTTGCGCACGAGGTCGCCGTAGCCATTGGCCTCGAGCCAGGTCAGGGTCTCTGACGCGAGACGGGCCTCGTCGACGCTTCCGCCAGAGACGATTACAATCGAATCGGCGCGCTGCAGTGTCGCTCGCATCACGGAGTGAACGATTCCCGTGCCGCAGTCGGTGAGCACAACGCTGTAGTAGCGCTCGGCGAGGTCGGCGACGACGTTGTAGTCGTTCTCAGAGAAGGCTTCAGAGAGCATCGGGTCTGTGTCGCTCGCGAGCACGTCGAGGCGTGTCTCATCGCGCGACACGAGCGTCGAGAAGTCGGTAAAACCGGTGATGGATGGCGCGCGGGTGACAACATCGCGCACCGTCGCGCGGGTCTGTTTTGTCACGCGCTCCGCGAGGGTGCCGCGGTCGGGGTTCGCGTCGATCGCTATCACGCGGTCTTCACGTACGTCGGCCATCGCCATGCCGATGAGCGCGGTGATCGTCGTTTTTCCGACTCCACCCTTGCGCGTGAGAATCGGAACAAATCTCGGCGAACCTTCGAAGCGCTTGTCGATGCGAGCCTCGAGCTCTTTGCGCTCACGCACACGACGCGAGTCGCCGAGGTTCACGAGGTGCAGGGTGATCGCGTAGACGAAGGATGGCCAGCGTCCCTCTGGGGCGACCCTGCGACCCTTTTTCTTGCCGCGGCCGAGCAACCGGTCGTCGGTGAGCATCGCGGTGGGCTCGGGGCTTGTCGAGACGCGGCCGGACTTGCGTCCGCGGCGGCTGTAGACGCTGTCGGAGTCGGGCAGCGCGGGAATCTCGACGGCCTCGGGCTCGTCGGCCGCAAAGTCGTGCTGAACGTGGTCGTGGGCGACGGCGATCGATGTCGTCGAGACATCCAAGCTGGGATTGATCGCGACGCGCTCGATGGCGACGGCCATCTCGTGGGCCGGGGCCGCGTGAACCGTGGCCGGCAAGTCGATGGCGATCGTTACGGTCTTCGGGTTCGCAGCTGACTGCTCTGAGCCGCCGATGAGTTCGCTCGTGCGCTCACCCGGCACTTCGGGGGTTTGTTCGAGATGCTGAACGACGTCGTCATCTTCTTTGCGTCTAGTTACCACGACAGCACTCCCTTTCGGTGCGGCAGACATAGCAGTTTACCGCCTGACCGCGGTTTTACACGGTCAGGCGGTAAGTGGCGGCGGAGTATCAGGCCGGCTCGATCTCCACGAGGAGGTCGCCGGCATCCACCTGCTGGGTCTTCGGAATGGCGAGTCGCTTGACGGTTCCGGCAACGGGAGCCGTGATCGCGGCCTCCATCTTCATCGCCTCGATCGACGCGACGCTCTGGCCCGCAGTGACGACCGCGCCCTCTTCGACCTGAAGAGTGACGACTCCGGAGAACGGCGCTCCGACCTGGCCCGGCTTCGTCGAGTCAGCCTTTTCGGCCGCCTTCGATTCGACGGCGATGCTCGTGTCACGCACGAACACGGGTCGCAGCTGGCCGTTGAGCGTGGCCATAACCGTGCGGATTCCCTTGTCGTCTGCCTCACCGATGGCCTCGAGCCCGATGTAGAGGCTCACACCCTTTGCGATCTCGATGACGTGCTCCTGGCCCTGCGTGAGGCCGTAGAGGTAGTCGGTGGTGTCGACGACCGAGAGGTCGCCGTAGGTCTCGCGCACGTTCTCGTAGATCTTCGTCGGTGCGGCGAAGAGCAGGCGGTTGAGAGTGGAGCGTCGCTCAGTGGCATCGCCCTCGAGCGCCGCCTTGTCTTCGTCGCTGACCTCTGTAACGCCGATCTTTACAGTGCGACCCTCGAGCACCTTCGTGCGGAAGGGCTCTGGCCAGCCACCCGGCAGCTCGCCGAGCTCGCCGGCCATAAAGCCGATGACAGAGTCGGGGATGTCGTACTTCTGCGGGTTCGCCTCAAAGTCGGCGGGGTCGGCGTCGACAGCGGCAAGCGCAAGAGCGAGGTCACCAACGACCTTCGACGACGGCGTCACCTTGGGCGGGCGACCGAGAATGGTGGATGCCGCGGCGTAGAGGTCTTCGACCTTCTCGAAGTTGTCGGCGAGCCCGAGTGCGATCGCCTGCTGGCGGAGGTTCGAGAGCTGTCCGCCAGGGATCTCGTGCTTGTAGACGCGACCCGTCGGCCCCGGAAGCCCGGACTCGAAGGGCTTGTACACGTGGCGCACTGCCTCCCAGTAGGGCTCGAGGTCTGAGACTGCCTGCAGCGAGAGACCGGTGTCGCGCTCGGTGTGCGCGAGCGCAGCAACGAGGGCAGAGGCGGAAGGCTGGCTTGTTGTTCCGCCCATCGGGGCTGACGCGACATCCACCGCATCTGCACCTGCTCGCGCCGCCGCGAGCAGCGTCGCGAGCTGGCCACCTGCCGTGTCGTGCGTGTGAACGTGCACCGGAAGATCGAAACGGTCGCGCAGGGCAGTCACAAGCTTCTCAGCGGCTCCCGCGCGCAAAAGTCCGGCCATGTCCTTGATCGCGAGAACGTGAGCGCCGGCGTCGACGATCTGCTCTGCGAGACGCAGGTAGTAGTCGAGCGTGTAGAGCTTCTCGTTCGGGTCGAGCAGGTCGCCGGTGTAGCAGACGGCGACCTCGGCAAGCGCGGTGTTCGTGGCGAGCACCGACTCGATCGCGGGGCGCATCTGCGATACGTCGTTGAGCGCGTCGAAAATACGGAAGATATCAACACCGGTGGATGCCGCCTCCCGCACGAACGCGTCGGTGACCTCGGTCGGGTACGGCGTGTAGCCGACAGTGTTGCGGCCTCTCAGCAGCATCTGGATGTTGATGTTCGGCAGCGCCTCGCGCATTGTTGCGAGGCGCTCCCACGGGTCTTCGCCGAGGAAGCGCAGGGCGACGTCGTAGGTCGCACCACCCCAGGCCTCGACGCTCAGCAGCTGCGGCGTGAGGCGAGCGACGTGCGGAAGCACTGCAACGAGGTCGCGGGTGCGAACGCGGGTCGCGAGCAGCGACTGGTGAGCATCGCGGAACGTCGTGTCGGTGACAGCGACGGCGGTCTGCGCGCGCAGGGCGCTCGCGAACGCGACGGGGCCGAGCTCCTGAAGCTTCTGGCGCGAACCGGCGGGCGCGGGCGCCTCGAGGTCGACGACCGGCAGCTTGAGCGCGGGGTTGATGAGACCGGTTCCCGGGCCGTTGGGCTGGTTGACAGTGACTTCGGCGAGCCAGTTGAGCACCTTCGTGCCGCGGTCTTTCGACGGGTGGCCCGTGACGAGCCACGGTCGCTCTTCGATGAAGGCCGTGCTCAGGTCGCCCGCGATGAACTCTGCGTCATCGAGCACCGACTGCAGGAAGGGGATGTTCGTCGAGACACCGCGCAGGCGGAACTCGGCGAGACCTCGGCGCGCACGCGTGATCGCTGCAGGGAAGTCGCGGCCGCGTGCGGTCATCTTCACGAGCATCGAGTCGAAGTGGGGCGAGATCTGCGCGCCGGCGTTGATCGTTCCGCCGTCGAGGCGAATGCCCGCTCCGCCGGGTGAACGGTAGGTCGTGATCTTGCCAGTGTCGGGGCGGAAGCCCGCAGAGGGGTCTTCCGTTGTGATGCGGCACTGGAGTGCCGCCCCGCGCAGGTGCAGGTCTTTCTGCTGAAGGTGAAGCTCTTCGAGGCTCTGACCCGCCGCGATACGCATTTGCGACTGCACGAGGTCGACGTCGGTGACTTCTTCTGTCACCGTGTGCTCGACCTGGATGCGCGGGTTCATCTCGATGAAGAAGTGCTGGCCCTTACGCTCGCCAGCGGTGTCGAGAAGGAACTCGACGGTTCCGGCGTTCTCGTACGCGATCGACTTCGCGAACGCGATGGCGTCGCGGTACATCGCCTGGCGGATGCTCTCGTCGAGGTTGGGCGCCGGAGCGATCTCGACGACCTTCTGGTGACGACGCTGCACGGAGCAGTCACGCTCGAAGAGGTGAACCGTCTCGCCGTGCGAGTCGGCAAGAATCTGCACCTCGATGTGGCGCGGGCGAACAACCGCCTGCTCGAGAAACATCGTCGGGTCGCCGAACGCACTGTCGGCCTCGCGCATTGCCTCTTCGAGGGCCGGGCGCAGGTCTTCCTTCTTCTCGACGCGACGCATACCGCGACCGCCACCACCGGCGACGGCCTTCGCGAAGATCGGGAAGCCAATCTCGTCAGCACCCGCGAGAAGTTCTTCGAGGTCTTTGGATGCCGGGGTCGACTTCAGCACGGGAACGCCCGCGGCAATCGCGTGCTCCTTCGCGGTGACCTTGTTACCCGCCATCTCGAGCACGCGCGTGGGCGGCCCGATGAAGGTGATGCCCGCATCGGCCGCGGCCTGCGCGAGGTCGGGGTTCTCAGAGAGAAAGCCGTAGCCGGGGTAAATGGCATCAGCGCCACACTCCCTGGCTACACGAATGATCTCGGAGACATCGAGGTACGCCCGCACGGGGTGACCCTTCTCACCGATCTGGTACGCCTCGTCAGCTTTGAGCCGGTGCATGGAGTTGCGATCCTCGTACGGGAACACGGCGACGGTCTTCGCCCCGAGCTCGTACGCCGCGCGAAACGCGCGGATAGCAATTTCGCCACGGTTGGCAACAAGAATCTTCTTAAACATGCAGTCCTTCCGACGTAGACAACTCTATTGGAGGCTGGCACACAAAAAATTCCTGCGGATCGCCGACACATTGCACCCTGTTTAGGTGTCTTGGAGCTTTCACGGGTATCGTCGTTCCTCGTGCATGTACTGAGCGTTAGCTCCCTCAAGGGGGGCGTGGGAAAGACCACTGTGACGCTCGGGCTGGCCTCAGCCGCCTTCGCGAAAGGCCTTCGCACTCTCGTCGTTGATCTGGATCCACAATCCGACGTCTCCACCGGCATGGACATCAATCCGGCCGGTCACCTCAACATTGCCGACGTTCTCGCGTCGCCAAAGGAGAAGATCGTGCGTGCAGCGATCGCTCCCTCCGGTTGGACCCGTGGCCGCCCCGGCAAGATAGACGTTCTCATCGGCTCGCCCTCTGCGATCAACTTCGATGGGCCCCACCCGAGCATCCGCGACATCTGGAAGCTCGAAGAAGCGCTCGCCAACGTCGAAAAAGACTACGACCTCGTACTCATCGACTGCGCTCCCTCGCTCAACGCACTGACGCGTACGGCGTGGGCGGCATCCGACCGCGTCACGGTCGTCACAGAGCCCGGCCTGTTCTCGGTCGCGGCAGCCGACCGCGCCCTGCGCGCGATCGAAGAGATCCGCCGCGGCCTCTCCCCCAGGCTCCAGCCGCTCGGCATCATCGTCAACCGTGCCCGCGTCCAGTCGCTCGAACACCAGTTTCGAATCAAAGAGCTGCGCGACATGTTCGGCCCGCTCGTTCTCTCACCCCAGCTGCCCGAGCGCACGTCGCTGCAGCAGGCTCAGGGTGCCGCGAAGCCCCTGCACGTCTGGCCCGGCGAGAGTGCCCAGGAGATGGCGCACAACTTCGACCAGCTACTCGACCGCGTTATGCGTACAGCCAAAATCGGCGAGTACGCCAATACGCCGTAGCTCGTAGCCCGCCCGACAAGGGCACCGCCTCACGAGGCACGCGCGACCGGACTCACGGCGCGAATGACCGGAAATCGGACGAGCGACGCGAAAGAAACGCACTCATGCGTCCGAAAAGCGATCATGCGCGTGGATGTCGCGGCAGACGCCGCGCGCACCGGAAGAGTCGCGGGCGCGAAACTCCGCAGCCCGGAACTACGCGGGCTAGGACGCCGCTCGGTTGTTGCGACGCTGAGCGAGCTCGTCGGCGGGGTCTTCTGCCGCAACCGAGTCGAGCTCGACGAGCGAGGTCTCAACCTCGCGAAGTACCTTGCCGACGGCGATGCCGAAGACACCCTGGCCGCGGCTGACGAGGTCGATGACCTCGTCGTTCGACGTACACAGGTAAACACTTGCGCCATCGCTCATCAGCGTGGTCTGGGCGAGGTCGCTGATGCCGGCTTCGCGAAGCTGATTGACGGCGATGCGAATCTGCTGCAGCGAAATTCCGGTGTCGAGCAGTCGCTTGACGAGCTTGAGTACGAGGATGTCGCGGAATCCGTAGAGACGCTGCGAACCACTGCCCGCCGCGCCGCGAACCGTGGGCTCAACGAGCTCTGTGCGAGCCCAGTAGTCGAGCTGGCGGTAGCTGATGCCTGCCGCACGAGCCGCAACCGCACCGCGGTATCCGGCATCTGCGTCGAGGTCGGGCATCCCGTCGGTGAAGAGGAGGCCGAGGTCGTAGCGGGAATCCTCGCTACGGCTGAGTTCACTCATGGCACTTCCCTAACCTTCATCGTCTAGTTGACGTTTAACTTCCGTACAACCCCACGCTACCGATGACCCAGCGTGTGTTCGCTTATTGCCGCCACATTGCGTCGGCGTGTCGCGCTGTTCTTCGACGGTACTACGAATCGAGGCGACCGAGGGCTGTTCTGATAAGACTGCTGCGAACGATTTCGAGCTGGTCCGCGATTTCGCGGGCCATCTCCATTGCGCGGGCGCGGCTAGCCGCATCCTTGCGTCGCGACACCGGCATCAGGGCGTTCTCGATGAGGCCGAGTTCACGTTCGGCCGCCGCGCGGAACCCGCGAAGGTGGCGCGGCTCGATGCCGCTGCGCTGCAGTTCAACGAGCGACTTGAGCATCGTGAGCGCGTCTTCACCAAACACGTCGGCCGGAACGATGAGCGACGCAGAGATCGCGTCACCCAGCAGCATCGCGTTCGCGCCCGCTTCTTTTACGAGCTCGTCGCGCGAGAACCGACGCTCGCTGGCAAGAATGGATGGCGCGGACACGGCACCGGGCAACTCGGGCGTTCGACCGGCATCGAGTTCGTCAAGGTATCCGCGAATGACCTTGAGGGGCAGGTAGTGGTCGCGCTGCATCGAGAGTACGAACCGTAGGCGGTCCATGTCTGTCGACGAGAACTTGCGGTAGCCAGACTCGGTGCGCGAGGGCGAGATGAGCTGGCGTTCTTCAAGAAAGCGCAGCTTCGACGGGGTCAGGTCAGGAAACTCGGGGCTGAGCTTCGCGAGAACCTGGCCGATGCTCAGCAGTGTCGGTGCAGACGAGGATTTCGTCTGCGCAACGGTGCGGGGCACTACGCGCTGGCCGGCGAAGCGAGGTCTACGCGCGATGCGTAGAACGTCAGACGGAACTTGCCCACCTGAACTTCGGCACGATCGCCCAGCTGGGAGATGTCGATACGTTCGCCGTCGAGGTAGGTGCCGTTGAGCGAACCGAGGTCTTTGACCTGAAAAGTCGTTCCAGACCGAAGAAACTCGGCGTGACGACGCGACACTGTCACGTCATCGAGAAAGATGTCTGCATCGGGGTGACGACCAACGGTTGTGACGTCGGCGTCGAGGAGAAAACGCGCGCCCGAAGTCGGGCCACGGCGCACAATGAGCAGCGCTGAACCGGAGGGCAGAGCCGCTATCGCGTCTTTTTCCTCGTTCGACGTCTCGCCCTCGAGTGCCGCAAGCTGCGCACCGAATTCGTCGCCAAAGGTCAGCGTTGTGTCGTTCTCCTGCGGACGACTGACATCGCCCGCCGCGGGACGGTTCTCGTCAGCCGCATCCAGATTCCCGGAATCAACCATGGTGAACCTCCCTCTCCTGCTAGCTGTCCAGCGTATCGGATACCGGGCTGTCGCCAACCCGCGAATTTTGTCGATGTGGGCAAATTTTTTCGACGACTCACAACGTCGCAATTTGCACGCCAACCGCGAGGCACGCCGCAATCGCACACGCGGGGCTCGCAACGATCGGGTTAGCCTGAGGGCATGTCGTGCATACGGTTCAACACCCCAGCCCAGCGCCAGGCCATGCGTGATTACGCGCCGACGATGCTCACTCCAGAACAGGCAGCGGCCCTGCACCCGGCACCCGAGGTCACCGCGACGAAGATCGCGCGACTGCGTGTACTTGCCGCCGACAAGAATCCCAAGATCCGCGAGAGTGTTGCGAGCAGCTACCACGCACCGGAGGACCTCTTCGAGACTCTCGCGAAAGACCCCGACGAGGGCGTGCGCTCGTGGCTCGCGCGCAATGAAAACGTCTCGTGCGTCATCCTGCGCTCGCTTGCCGACGACGAATCGGCGACCGTTCGCGGTTGGCTCGCGCTCAACTTCTTTGTGCCCGGCGACGTAATGGAAGCACTCGCCGGCGACCCCGACGAGACCGTGCGCGGACTCGTGGCGTGGAAGAAGTCGGTCGCAGAGCAGGATCTGGTCGACGCCGGTTAGTCGACTCGATAGAGGAAGATCCGCAGCCACTCCGGGTTGTGTGCGTGCACGAGCACGAGGTACACAACGAGGTCGAAGATCAGGTGCACGCACACAACGTAGGTGAGTGACTTGGTCTTGGAGAAGGTCCAGGCCTGAAGCAGCGCGAACGGGAACGTCATCAGTGGCCCCCAGCCCTTGTAGCCGAGCTCCCACAAAAACGACGTAAAAATCACTGCCTGCAGCAGGTTCGCCTGCCACATCGGAAAGTGCCGGCGCAGCAGGGCGAAGCACGTGCAGATGAAAAACAGTTCGTCCCAGATGCCCACGGCGTTGACGCCGACGAACAAGCGCGCCAGTTCGTCGGGTGCGCTCACCGCGGGCCAGTTCTTGTACGCGCCGGTGCCGATGAAGTACAGCGGCAGAATCAGATAACCGAGACCGACGACGGCCACGAGGTAGCCCTTTTCGAGCCGCGTCCACTTCTGGCCGGTGCGAATCGGAAAGCGCACAACGTGATCCTTGAACACGTACCGCGAGCCGAGGTAGGGAACGAGCACCGCGAGAGCGAGCACCGTGCCCATGATCACGATGTTGAGGTAGCTGATGTCTGCCGCGACCGAGATGATCGAGATGATGCTGAGTCCGGAGGCGATGAGGAGAAGGTCGCGACCGAGGGCGGTGCCGACGAAGAACCCGATCGCCACTCCCGCGACGAGCACCGCGTAGCCGGCCGGCTTGTTCTCTAGGCCAAACAGCAGGAACGCCGAAATCGACACGAGTCCCGCAGGGATCAGCGCGAGCTTCGGGTGACGCAGAACGGGGGCCGTGGCATCCAATGCAAGCTCGGTCATGGTTCTCAGCATAGGCAGCGTCGGTCGCTCTAGGCTTGCCGTATGAGTGCAAAGCGCGGTGACCCCATTTACGGTGCGGCGGTCGGTGCCGGCATTTCCCTCTTCTCGCTGCTTCGGGTGAAGCCGAAGATCACGGGAGCCGAGCACCTTCCCGACACCGGCGGTGCGGTTCTCGCGATCACTCACTTTGGCTACATGGACTTCGCTCTCACCGAGTGGATGGTCTGGCGCAAGAATCGTCGCCACGTGCGCTTTCTCGCGACAAAGGCGGCCTTCGACAAGCCAGCCGTCGGATTTCTTATGCGTGGCATGCGTCACATCGCCGTCGACATGTCGGCCGGCGCAGAGGCGTTTCGCAACGCGGTCGACGCGCTGCGCGCCGGCGAGGTTCTCGGAGTCTTTCCCGAGGGTGGCGTCAACGCGTCATTCACCGTGCGCGAGCTCAAGACGGGAGCGGCGCGGATGGCCGCGGAGGCCGGGGTTCCGATCGTTCCGGTTGCGATCTGGGGCGGTCACCGCCTGATGACCAAAACGGCGAAGTCGTCTTTCGCGAAGAAGTTTGGTGTGCCCGTGCACGTCGCCGTGGCTCCGCCCATCTCGGTAAGCGAGTTGGATGACGCGGCTGACGTCACGGTCGCCCTTCACACGACGCTGCAGGCACTCGTCGACGACCTGCAGGTGAACTACCCCGTCGATGGAACCGGTGAGGCGTGGCAACCCGCGCACCTCGGCGGCACCGCCCCGACGCCCGCCGAGGCAGCCGCAGTCGAGGCAGCCCGCCAGGCGCGCAAAAAGGCCGCGCGTGCGGCTGCTGGTGCGTCGAAGGGCTAGTCGCTCAGCACGCTGAGGATGTTGCCGGAAGGATCGCGGAACCACGCGATGTCCGGCCCCTGACCCGAGGCTTTGCCGCGCGCGACACCTTTGTCGTCGGTCATGCCGTCATAGTGCTCGAACGTGATTCCCTTGCCGACAAGTTCATCGACGGCGGCGTCAATGTCATCGACGTCAAGGTTGAGGATCGTGAAGGTCGCCGGGCTGTGGGCGTCGCCCTTCGAATAGGCGATCACTTCGGCGCCGCCCGGAAGCGTGATGGTCAGGATTCCCATCGCACGCACTTCGGCGTCGAGGCCGAGCACTCCAGAGTAGAAGTCACGTGCCTTATCGACATCGTCGACGCTGAACCCGCTGAAACCGTGATTGAACATCCGAACCCCTTCATTTGTGTACGGTGTCCACAATGCCACGGTTGGCACGTCGGTGGTGCGTTCTAGGGTGAATTGCAGAAAGGAATTCACAATGGACTTCAGAATCGAACTCATCTCCGTGCCCGTCACCGACGTCGATCGCGCAAAAGACTTTTACGTCTCGATCGGCTTCAACGCAGACCACGATCAGCGCGTCGACGAAAACCTGCGGTTTGTGCAGCTGACTCCCCCGGGTTCAGCCTGTTCAATCTGTCTCGGCGACGGCATCACCGACAAGGAGCCCGGCTCGCAGGCCGGAATCCAAATGGTCGTGTCGAGTGCCGATGAGGCACTCGCCCACCTCACCGCGGCGGGCGTCGCCGCGCAGGGCGTTGTCGACCTCGCCTGGGGCAGGTTCGTCTACTTCGCAGACCCCGACGGCAACACCTGGGCGATCCAGGAGTTGCCCGACTACTCGCGGCTCGACGAGTGGCGCGCCGAGCACGGGGTCACGATCACCGACTACTAAGTGGCGCAGCCTAGAGTCGTTACATGGCTGCCCCCACCTCAGTACGAGTCGACGCCTGGCTGTGGGCCATTCGGGTGTCGAAGACGCGCTCGGCAGCGACAGCCGCGTGCCGCGCCGGTCACGTGCGCGTCAACGACGAGCGCGCGAAGGCAGCGCAGTCGGTGAAGATCGGAGACGAGGTGCGCATTCGCCTCGACGGGCTCGAGCGCATTCTTGTGGTGCGCGGCTTGCTCGTGAAGCGCGTCGGAGCCGCTGTCGCCGTCACTCTCTACGACGACCTCACTCCCCCGCCGCCGCCACGCGAAGAACGCCCCGCAACCGTGGTTCGAGACCGCGGCGCGGGGCGTCCGACGAAGCGCGACCGGCGCGAGCTTGAAAAGCTGCGCGGCCGCGACTCCGATGAGTACGAGGCAGACTAGGCCTCGGGCTTCACTACCTTCGGCGCAGCAGCACGTCGTGCCTCCGGCTTCGAGTTGAGGGCGGCGCCGATGGCGTCTCCCGTCGCGCGACCGGTGACGATGTCGGCGATGTCGATTCCCACAAGATCCTTGATGATCTGAGTGGATGTCGCGAGCTGGCCCGCGACCGACTGGCCAACCGCGTTCGTTCCGCTCGTGCCATCGCTCGAGAGGATCGTGAGGTTCGAGATCGCGGAGAGCGGCTCGGAAGCCGCGCGAATGATCTCGGGAAGCGCCTCGATGATCTGCTGGCGCAGCAGGTCTTGCGAGCGCTCCTGAAGAGCCTCTGCGCGCGCGAGGGCCGATTCTGCCTCGGCGTTACCGCGTGCACGGATGGCCTCTGCCTCTGCCTCACCCTCGGCACGGAGTGCCTCGGCTGCGGCGATACGACGGTTCTTCTCGGCAATACCTTCGGCCTCGACGGCCTCAGCAGCGCTCTTGCGTCGGTTGCGCTCTGCAAGACCCTCGGCCTCGATGGCTTCAGCAGACGAACGACGAGCGTCGCGGTCGGCGTTTGCGGCGGCAACAGCCGCGCCAGCCGAAGCTTCTGCGTTCTTCTGAACCGCGTACGCCTCGGCGTCGGCGACGGCGCGAATCTCTGCGTCGAGCTCCTGCTTGCGGAGTCCGACGCGCTTGCCTGCTGTGACTTCCTGCTGCGCGACGACTTCCTGCTGCGCAATGGCTTCTGCGAGCGGGGCGGCAGCAGCAGCTTCTGCGCGAGCCTTGTCGGTCTCTTTCTGAATCTCGGCGTTGCGAAGGTCGAGCTTGCGCTGCGACTCAGCGACTGCCTGGTCTGCACCGATGCGGGCTTCTTCCGAAGCCTGGCGCGAAACGGACTCTGCGATCTCTGCGACCTGCTTGACGCGGGCGGCTTCACCACGACCGAGGTCGCGGATGTAGCCGTTGTCGTCGTCGATCTCCTTGATCTGGAGCGTGTCGATCTGCAGGCCCTGAATGTCGAGGGAGTCACGAACGGCCTCGAGCACCTGGCCCTGCAGTGCAGAACGGTTGGTGATGATCTCGGTCACCGTGAGCTGACCGACGATGGAACGAACAGAACCGCTCAGAACCTCTTCTGTTGAGGTCTCGATCTGATCCTGCTGGTTGAGGAAGCGCTGGGCTGCGGCGCGAACCATCGATTCTGAACCACCGACCTTGACGACGGCGACCGCGTTGACCTTGATCGTGATGGCGTCGCGCGTCTGAGCGGTTGCCTGAACGTTGAGCTGTCGGCTGCGCAGGCTGAGCTTGAAGTGCGCTTCGACTATGGGCTTTACGAAGACGCGCGAGCCGAAGACAACGCGCTGTCCGGCATTTTCACCGGCCTCTGAGCCCGGCTTGACGACGCGCTGGCGCGACGTGACGATGATCGCTTCGTCAGGCTTGGCGACCTTGATACCGCCAATAAGAACGAAGACAAAAATGAGGAGGATGATGACGGCGACAACGATGCCGACGACGATCCACACCTCGGAGGGTACCTGGGGGGTGTCCATAAACGGGCCTTTCGAGCAGGTTATTTCGAGCGTTAGTTAAGTATGTCGGAGTTGTACCCCGCTAGGTCAGACGTCGAGCGCGAATGTGTAGATATGTATCGCTTGCCCGCCATCCATGACGACCAGATCGCGCGCGGGCACTCGCGCGAAACCCAACTTCTCGTAGAGGCGGTGGGCACCCAGCATCATGTCGCCACTGTTCATCACAACGCGATCGAGCCCGCGCTGGCGCGCCAGGGCGATCACGTGGTTCGTGAGCAAAGCCCCGTAGCCCTTGCCTCGCGCACCGGGAGCGACAGCGAGAAGGCGAAAGTCGAGTTCGCCCGGCTGGCCGAGATCAGAGATAAATCCGCCGTCGCGCGGGGTGGCTACCGAAGCTTCGAGCGTGCCCGTCAGTCGATCTTCGACAACCCAGACCTCGTGCTCACGAGCGCGCTGCTCGACCTGCGAGAGCGAGTTCACGTAGCTCGCCGGCAGCTCGTAGTCGGCGGTGTACGCGGCAGCGATGAGCTGGCCGATCGCCCCATACTCGTCAGCTCGGGCGAGGCGAACGAGCGGTGAATCCGCGTCGAGAAGGTCGTAAGAATAGGTGAACGACGTCACATGCGCCGAGTCTTCAACGGCCGCCTGCGTGCGCTGAAAACCGGCACGCAGGTATAGGCGCTGCGCCTTTACGTTGAGGCTTCCGGTATCAAGAACGACGCGCTCGGCACCCCATTCGCGCGCGAGGTCGATCGACGCGCGCACGAGGGCGTCGCCAATACCGAGGCCCTGCGCGGCGGGGTCAACGGCGAGAAGCCTGATCTCTGCTTCTCCGTCGGTCGCGAGCCGCGCGTGCGGGGTGCCCGCGCGCAGCAGGCTCGTCGCGCCGACGATGGGGTTGCCGTCGAAGCGGTCGGTGTCGAGCGCGACGATGACGGCGCCGTGCGCGGCGCGTGCCGCGACATCCATCTCGAATTTTTGACGTTGCGGGCTTGCGTGAACATGCCCGTAGGGGCCGGCGAGAAACGCGGCGCTCGTCACCTCGGCAACGCGGTCGAAATCGGCGGGCAAGGCTGTGCGGGTAATGATCGGCATGGTGTCTGTAACGCTAGAGCAGCATGATTGATGCCATGCGCGTACTCATTCTCGGAGGATCGGAGTTTGTCGGGCGGGCGTTCGTTGATGACGCCCTCGCTCGCGGCTGGCACGTGACAACTTTCAATCGCCAGACTCACCCCGCCCCACCCGGCGTTGTGTCGCTGCGCGGCAACCGCTGGGAGACCGACGGTCTCGCTGAGCTGCGCGGCGGTTCATGGGACGTTGTGGTCGACACGTGGTCGTGGGCACCCGTGGCCGTGCGCGATGCAGCCCGATTTCTCGCCGACAAGGCGCGCAGCTACGTCTACGTCTCGAGTCGATCGGTCTACGTGTCGCCAACCCCCGCCGGCGCCGACGAGAGAGCCGCCATCGTCGACTCCTCCCCCGAGCTCACCGAGGCCGACTATGCACAGGCAAAGGCGGGCGGCGAGCTCGCCGCGATCGAGGCCTTCGGAGATCGCGCGATCCTGCTGCGCGCCGGGCTGATTCTCGGGCCGCACGAGAACATCGGGCGACTGCCCTGGTGGCTCTCGCGCATCAAGCGGGGCGGAGTTGTTCTCGCACCGGGGGTGCCCAGCGCGGGCATTCAATACATTGACGCGCGCGACCTGGCAGCTTTCGGGCTTGATGCCGCGGCATCCAATCTGGGCGGGGCTTTCGACATCGTCTCGCCCGTGGGGTTCGCGACGCTCGGCGAACTGCTGGGCGAGTGCGTGGAGGTCGTTGAGTCGGACGCCCGGCTCGAATGGGTTGACCAGGAGCGCGTACTCGCGGCGGGCATCGAGCCGTGGAGCCAGCTGCCGGTGTGGCTACCGCAGGGTGAGCTGCACGCGAGCCTTCACGAGTCCGATGTGTCGAAGGCGATCGACGCCGGGCTGCGCGTGCGCCCGGTGCACACAACTGTGGGCGACACGTGGCGCTGGCTGCAGTCACTGGGAGGCGATGCTCCCCAACGATTGGACCGGCCGCGACTCGGTCTCGATCCCGACATCGAAGCCGCCGTTCTCGCTCAGCCGCGATAGGCGGCCTCGAGCAGCGGAATCTCAATCTTCGTCATCTGCAACATTGCGACGAGCACGCGGCTCGCGGCCGCGCGGTCTTCGACGCCCATCAGTTCGATGAGGCGTTTCGGAACGATCTGCCACGAGAACCCGTATTTGTCTTTCAGCCAGCCGCACTGGCTGGGGGCGCCGCCGTCGGCGATGAGGGTGTTCCATAGGCGGTCGACCTCGGCTTGAGTGTCTACGGGAACCGCGAGTGACACAGCCTCGGTGAACTCGAAGCCCGGTCCGCCGTTAAGCGCCTGCAGCTTCAGGCCGTCGAGCTCGAAATCGACCGTGAGAACGGTGCCCGCGGGCACCGGAGCGCCCTCGCCGTACCAGGTCGTGCTGAGGATCTTCGAGTTTGAGAAGGTTGCGACATAGAAGTTGGCAGCCTCCTCCGCGTTCATGTTGAACCACAGCACGGGGGTTATGCCTTGCATCGCAACTCCTTTGTTTGGTGAAACAAGTCAACTCTCGGAGGCCGAGCTTGTCGAGCGTTGTACTGAGCCTGTCGAAGTGGCCAGATCGAGCGAAGTCGAGATCACAGGAGGGAAATCTCGGCTTCGCTCGATCCGGTCTCAACTTCGCTCGACCAGCGACGTTTCCTAGCGGTCGCCGCCGGGGCCGCCTTGGCCGCCGCCGCCGGGCATTCCCCCGCCGCCCATTCCGCCCGCGAGGGCCTCGCCACCCGTTGCCGTCGCGACAGAGGTGCCGTCGACGGTGAACGTGTACTCGACGCCCGACACGATGTCGGCGGAGGAGTACACGAGCGACGAGAACTCCTTCGTGGCAGTGAACGTCTCGACGGTCGCGCCATCCGCGTCGACGATCGACACGACCGTGCCGGCCGCGAGCGTGTCGAAGGTCGCCGAGACGCTGACCTGCGACGAGTCTGCCGAGGGCGACACGGCCATGCCCGAGCTTCCGGCGGCGGCGAGTGTGCCGCCCGAGACAGTGAAGGTGCCGTTCGCGTCGAGCGCGCCGTTTGCGCTGTCGGTCGGGCCGTTGACTGTCGTCGCACCCCCGGTGATCGTGAGGTCGCCGTTCGAGTCGAGTCCGTCGCCGCCCGCGTCGACAGCGAGGGTGCCACCAGAGATAGTGACGCTCACCCCCGCGACCGAATTCATCGACTCGCCCGAGCCGTCGGAGCCGTTGACTCCGTCGTCACTCGAGACGATCGACGTGTCGCCGCCGGCCAGAGTGATGACAGTGCTCTCGAGCCCCTCATACGACGCGGAGATGTCGAGAGTGCCTCCGTCGATCAGCAGTTCGGTGTCGGCATGCACGGCGTCGTCAGCAGAAGCGAGCGCGAGCGTTCCGCCCGAGAGATGCACGGCACCGTTCGAGTGCACCGCGTCGTCAGCGGAGTCGACGGTGATCGTGCCGCCCTCGACGACAACATAGGTCAGCCCCTTGAGGGCCTTGGCCGAGACATCGTCAGCGAGCGTGGCCGTATAACCGCCACCCGCGACGAGGTCGAGGGTGCCGCCGGTGATGACGAGATCGGTCTGCGCGGAGAGCGCGTCGCCCGCGCTCGTCACCGCGAGCGTGCCGCCCGAGATCGCGATGTAGCCACGATCGAGGTCATCTTCGTTGTCGCTTGTGAGCCCGTCGCCACCCGCATCGACAGTCACCGTGCCACCCGAGACCACGAGCGAGTCCTTTCCCCGAATTCCGTCGTCGACCGCCGATACCGTGATGGTGCCGCCGGAGATGGTGAGTCCGTCTTTCGAGGTGATGCCGTCGTTGCCGTTTCCGGTGACGGCGAGTGAGCCGGTTCCCGAGATCTGGGTGTCGCCCGCGCTGTAGAACGCCGCGTTGACATCCGCATCGTCGGCGTAGGTCGAGGTGTCGCTCAGGGTGTTCGTCGAACCGTCGGCGAGGATCACCGAGAGGTTCTCGACGGCGGTCGCCGCGATAGCGGCTGTTGCGTCGCTCGAGATATTCGCGCCGTCGAGCACCAGCGCGACATCCAGGCCGTCTGCATCGATGACGAGCTGGCCATCGAGAGATCCAGAGAGAACGTAGGTGCCCGCGGCAGTGATGGTGACGGTGTCGCCGTCTACAGTGACTCCGTCGGTCGCCTGCGGGTCATCGAGAGAGATGGAGACGGCGAATGTCGCGTCGTAGGTCGTCTCGCCCTCGAACGCGGCCTCGTTATCGGCGAGCACCTCGGCTGCCGCCACCTCGGCCGATACCGAGATCGACGAGCTCGACGTTGTCGTCGCGTCGGTCGTCACGGCAGCGCAGCCTGCGAGGATGCCCAGCGTCGCGGCGAGGGGAAGGGCGATGAGCAGATTACGGCAGGTTGTGCGTTTCATGAGGCGATCCTTTGGGTCGGGGCAAGTGCCGGAAGAAGTTGGGTGTTGAGAACACGGCGCCATTTGTTCGAGGGAAGGTCGGGGCGCATTGCCGCCATTCCCGTGCCGTATTTCGAGATATTCGCGGGGCGATGGCCGTGCAGCCAGAGCACCCTGTCGACGGGCGACGGGGTCGAACCCGACTTGGTTTCTACGACGACGAGCCCGGGGGTCGTTATCGTTTCGCCGCCCGGGATCGACCAGCTCAGGCTTGTGTCGATCGTTGCGCGGCTGTTGCTCTCAGGCACAAAGAGCGTTGTGCGCTGGTACCTCGTGACCATCGAGGGGTGCAGTTCATGCGAGTCCACTCCCCCGATTCCTGCTTCGGCGAGGGCGAAGTCGACGTAGCCGCCGTCGCTCTCGAGACTTGACCGTTCATCGAGCGGGTGCTCGACGCGCTCTTTCACGGTGAGGCTGCGGCCGCCGCGGGTCTTTACCTCGAGGAAGCACTGTTCTGAATCGACGTAGGTTCGCGTGCGCACCTTGAACCGGCGCCTGCGCTTGCGTGCGGCAGACAGGTAGCTCTCGAGGCCTTCGGTGTCGAAGTACACCGATTCATAGTCGGATGCCCGCTGCCCCTCGATCTCGAGAACTCGCGTGCCCTCACCCAGGTCTTCGAGCACACCGTCGAGGTGGGCGAGCGGCACTAGGTACTTGCGGTCGACACGGGTCATCATCGCTGCCGTCTGGTTGAGCTCGTCGAGGCTGATCGCCTCGAGAAGATCTACGCGGCTCATCGTGCCACCGCCGTTTCACGAACGACCACGCGGTCGGCCAACTGATATTTGACGTCGACGGTGGTTGTGTCGTCAACGAGGTCCAATTGCTGCACAGTCACTCCGTGTACCCGCGCATTGAGGAGGCCCTCGAGGTGGGCGATGAGTGCCGTCTCGTCGGCGATCGCCCTGTCGACGATGATCACCTGGTGGCGGTAGCGCTTGAGCAGATTGCGCGAGTCGCCGACGAACATCGTCACAAGGATGAGCGCCATCAGTACGAGCGGGAGCACCGCTACGGCGGACGTCATTCCGGCGATGAGGCCAAGCGCGAGAGAGCCGAAATAGTAGGCGACCTCGTGCTGCGCGATCTCCGACGAGCGCAGCCGGATGATCGAGAGCACTCCGAAGAGTCCGAGGCCGAGCCCAACGCCGACGGCGCTCGTCGCGAGCACTTCGGTGACGGCGAGCACACCGATGTTGACGACGAGGTAGGCGACGACGAGGTCACGACGACGGTGGCGACGAAAGTAGATGCCGAACGTCAAGACCGTGATAGCAACGAGGTCGATCGCGATGATGGCGAGGGTGTCCATGGGGGTACTCCTTGGGTTGGTATGTACCTACCCAAGCCGTCGTCCCTATGGCGATCCTATGAACGGTCTGTGACGTTAGTGCGCTTCGTACACGCCATTGATCGACGTGCCACCCGTGAGGGCGTTGTCGAACTCGACGACGTGGCCCTGAACGGAGTCGAAGACCTGCGCGAGCAACTCTTCGAACTCGGCTTCGGGCGCGTCATCTGACCAGAGCGCAAAAACACCGCCCGGGTTGAGGTGGCGCTTCATACGTGCGAGGCCATCGACGCTGTAGAAATCACGGTGGGAGTCGTTGAGCAGATAGCGCGGCGAGTGGTCGATGTCGAGCACAAGCACGTCGTAGGTCTCAATCGGCTCGCGGCGCATCAACGCGAAGAAGTCGTCGGTGACGAGTTTCGTGCGCGGGTCGCCGGTGAGCTCTGCGGATACCGGAAGCAGACCTGCCGCGTGCCAGCCGACGACAGCACCAAGCGCTTCGACGACGGTGAGGCTCGTCACCCTCGGGTCGTCGAGCGCGGCCCGCGCCGTGTAACCCAGGCCGAGGCCGCCGTTCATCACGGTGAGCTGCTGCGCGTCGGTCGCCGCGAGCCCGATCGTCGTGAGGGCGATCTCTGCAACGGTGAACGAGCTCGACATCAGAAATTCGTCGCCGAGCTTGACCTCGAACACCTCGACTCCAAGCGTGGGGTCGAGCCGACGCCGCAGACTGATCGGCCCCATGGGCGTCTCCTGGTAGTCGAGTTCCGCAAATCTCGCGATCATAAACACAGCCTTCGGCTTGGATGTCGCGGAAGTCGCGTTGCTCAACGATACGGGCTGGGCCGGCTGGCAGGCGGCGCGTCAGGCGGCGCGGGCCAGCGTGCGCGTGCGGTCGGCGAGGAACAGGCAGCGGTAGACGAGCGCGACGTCGACCTCATCACGCGCCGCGAGGGCCGAGACCGCTGTCGCGAGCGCGTCGAGTGCGAGTTCGCCCAGCAGCGCCGCCTGCGCGCGCAGCACGTCGATCTGCCGCGGGCTGAGGCGCGCGCTTCCCGTGGCACTCACCTGCTCGAGCACGTCGAGCACCGTCGAGCACACCCTGTCGATTGTGCTCGGGGGTGCGACGATCGCTGTCGTTGAGTGCGGCGTGCTGAACTGCTTCTCGAGGCGGCTGCGCAAGGCACTGAGTCTCGAGACCTTGGGGGCCGCGGGCCGGACGAAGTCGAGCGGATACAGCACAAGGCCCGCCTTCTCGGCGAGAAAAACGCTCGACACCTCACGACCCGACTGCTCGGCGTGCACAAGGATAAACCGCACCTTCGATCGCGCCTCGACGATCGCGGCAATCGCATCTGCCCGCCCGCGAGCGTGGGTGGCGAGCGGCACCCGAAGGTCGAGCACCTCGTCGTCGGCGTCGACGACCGGCCAGACGAGCTGCTGGGCGACCTCGTCGATGCGCGGCTCGCGCACGGCAACCGGCGCGAGCAGCACAGCGCTACCCCGCGCGACTCCGAAGCCGACTGTGGCGGGTGGGGGCGGCAGGTCGGTCCAGCGGCGCACGGCAAAGCCAAGGAGTTCGTCGGCGTCGAAACCGGGCGGGGCCGGGTCGACACGGCTCGTCGTCGACGCGGCGAGTGAGCCGTCGGGCGTCAGGCGCGGTCGCGACAACCGGAACGCCCCGGCAGCGATTCGCGCAACCGACGAATTGAAGAGCAAAATCGCGTGGGCATTGCGCGCGAACGCCGGATCGCTGCCCGCCGGGCGAGACGTCGACACCGTGTGCAGCTCCCGCGTCGCGCGATCGCCGACAACGAGTGAGATGCCGCGCGACCCCGACGGGGTTGCGAACCAGCGTGCGCCAAGCGGCATCAGGTCGAGCGAGTCGGTCTCCGTCGACGCTCGGCGCACCTCGCCGACAAGCTCGGGAGTCTGCGCGATTCGCAGCGCCGCGACGAGCGCCCACGCGTCGGCAAGAGCCAGAGCGACCTCGAGTTCGCTCGACGAGTCGGCGCGCGAGGCCAGGTCACCAACGAGTCCAGCGGCCCGACCGAGAACACGCGAGAGCAGCGGAAGCCCATCGGCGCGAGCCTTGACCGCGACCGCGTCAAGGCGCTCCGCCGATTCCGCCGAGGCGCGAGCGAGCCCGGTCGCGAGAGTGGCGGTGAGGCAGGCAGCGGCAAGATCGAGCGTGTCGGCGCGCGAGACAACAACGGGGGTGGATGTCGCGGCCACCGGCCATTGCCACGCGCGACCGGCCGCGGCAAATGCCGCGGCCAGCGCGGCGAGGTGCACGGCCCCGCGTTCGGCGGGCGCCACGTCGGAGACGATTCCACCGAAGCCTCCGCCCGCGACGAAGACGATTGGCGTCGGGCGATCGGCGAGGTTAATGAGCGCACGCGCGCCATCCACCTCGATTGTTGCGGTTGTGTTTTCACGCGTCTGGGCCGCGCGAACGGCGGCGACTCCGGCAGCGGAGCAGTAAGCCGCGGGCGAGGTCGCGAAGAGTTCATCGAGCACATCGACCGGTTCGGCGGCGGTCGGGGCATCGAGCGAACGCACCGCGATCGTCGCGGCGATGATGTGTACGCACACTCCCGTTGCGGGGCAGCCACAGGTCGCCTTCGCCGGACCGCGTGGGTCGAGTCGTACAGAATTGCCGTCGACAGTCGCTGTCTCGCCGTCGAGCACGACCGACAGCTTTGCCGCCCTGCGAACGAGCCCGACGTTGGCGAGAAGCGCGAGCGCCGCGTCGTCGTAGCCGCGGTAGGCGTCGAGGCTCATCGCAGTACCTCGCCGAGCCACTCGCCGAAGTGCTCGGGGGTGAGGGCGGCGATCTCCATGCCCCGCGCCGCGAGCTTTGCTCCGACGTTCGGGTCGTAGACGGCACGGGCGTCTTCGTCGAGAGCCGCGAGACCGAGCAGAGTCACGCCAGAGTCGCGCAGGCGGCCGACCGTCGCGAGAAGTTGCGATACCGATCCGCCCTCTTCGAAGTCGCTGATGAGCGCGACGACGGTGTTGGCCGGAGTGCGCACGAGCGACTCGCAGTAGCCGAGCGCGCCGGCGATGTCTGTGCCTCCGCCGAGCTGCGCCGTCATAAGCACCGTCACCGGGTCAGACGCGAGATGGCTCAGATCGACGACACTCGTGTCGAAGAGAACGAGCCGAACAGTGACTCCCGGCAGCGCCGCGAGAATGCTCGCGCACACGGCGCTGTAGAGCACTGACGACGCCATCGACCCGCTCTGGTCGACGCACAAGACGACGTCCCACGGCACACTGCGCTTAACGCGCGACATAAACCGGGGGTCGTCGATCATTATCCTCTTGGTCTCCGGATCGACATTTGCCAGGTTGGCATTGATCGTCGCGCGCCAGTCGAAGTTCTGAGCGAGCTTCTGCGGTGACCGGCGAAAACGATTGCGCCGCCCCGAGAGCGCCGACATAAACCGCGGTCGGATGCGACGCACAACGTCTTCGACGACGCGGGCTATGAGGGTGCGAACGCCGGCCTCGACGCTCTTGTCGAGCTTGCCACGAACGCTCATAAGCGCGGTCGCGAGTTTGGCGCTCGGTTCGAGGGCGGCAACCGTCGCTTCGTCGGCGAGCAGCTCGGTGAGCTGATACTTCTCGATCGCCTGAACCTGCATGCGCTCGAAAGTCGAGTTCGGAAACAGTTCGCGCGCCTGGCCGAGCCACGAGAGCGCCGAGGGGTTCGAGCCGTCGAGGGATCCGCCGGCGCCTCGCTCCAGCCGATGCCCGCGCGACGTGTATTCACGGTCGTAGAGGTACGAGAGGGTGGTTTCCAACCGCGAGTCGCTTGCGCCAAGCTCGAGCTTTTCGTCGGCGTAGCGACCGAGCACAAGCCGCCAGCGGCGTGCGGCCTCGAGGTCGTCACTCATTGCTGCCACCACCCCACGATGCGAGGCCATCGCTCGCGAGCGAGGCGGCAAGAGCGCGCTCGACCGCTACCCCGCGAGCCAGGTCGGCGCTCGAGACGGTGGCACGCGTCTCTAGTGATGTCGCCGAGACGCCGGTGGCGAGCGCGATCTGCTCGGCGAGAGTCGCGGTCTCGCGCGGCTTGAGCCACGCGAACGACCTGCGCAACTCGGGCAGGTAGGCAAGAAAAGCGTCGGGGGTGAGTGCACGCAGAGCGTCATCGACGACACCCAGAAGCTCGGGATCGTGAACGAGCAGGTCGGGAGCGGCCTTCATAAAACCGCTGAGAAACCGCACGGCACGATCGGCGTCTGCGCCCGCGCCGAGCTGGGCACCCACGAGCGCCGAAAGGTCTGACGTCGACACCGCCCCGTCGAGGGCCGCGAAGGCTGTGAGCGCGCCGAAGACGCCGGGGGCGCACTCCGGTTCGAGGTTTGACGGTGTGACGCGCAACCGTTCGAGCTCGCGAGCCACGGCGGGTGCCCCGATGCTTGCTTCGTCGAGGGAACGAACAAGACCGCGCACAGCGAGAAGCGTGTCGATCGCCGCGTCTTCGGCCTCCACCGTCACGAGCGCGAGTGAGGGCACGAGGTAGGCGATCGGTGCGAGCGACTTCTCGACAAGACGGAGCAGAGAGTCGTCGAGGCCGAACTCCTCGCGTGCGCGCCAGAGCGCGAGGAGGCGCTCTGCAGCACCCACGAGCGAGGCGAGATCGGGGTCGGTCTCGAGGTGCGCCTCGACGAGGCTCGAAAGCCGATCAAGGTGCTCGTCGAGTGCGATCACTATCGCCTGGGCGAGAACCGTCACGGCTGAATACGCAGAGCGGCGCCCGGTCGAGCCCTCGAGTTCGAGCTCAGCGGCTCGCAAGCGACCGGCAGCGATGTCGGCGAGAGTCACACCCTCGGCGCTCGCTCGCACGAGTTCGGCCTCGACGAGCGGGCTCCACGCGTAACTCCACTCCTCGTGAAGCCGACCGAGGCTGCGACCGGCGACAAAGTCTGGCCCGGCGATGCGCCGCGCGAAGCCCGTGCCGAGAAACTCCATCAGCGCGAAATAGCGGCTGCGATCGCGGTGACGTTGTTTGCGCCGCACATCGAGCAAGACGGTGCGCGTCGCGCTGTCGTCGACGGAGAGCCGCAGCTCGGTCGCGCGACGTCGCGCCTCGTTGACGGCGGGCGGTTGGCGCGCACTCGCGGGCACCGTGCCGAGAGCCGACCCGCCAAAAACCGACGCGAGAGCCTCACGAAGAGCGGCACTTGGTGCCTCATCGGTGACAAACGACGAAGTGATGGCGTCGAGCACATCGGTGCGTCCGGGCTCGAAACGACCCCGCAACTCGGCAAGCCTCTCGGCGTGGATGACCGCACTCGCGACCTCGGGAACGCTCACAAGCTGACTCGTGCCGGCCGCCGTCACGGCTCGCGCAACATCAACGAGCGCGTCGACGGCGACGCGCGACGGCCCTGTCTCGCCCGACCTGAGCTGCGACCACACCCTGTCGTAGAAGCCGGGCGACGGCATACCCGCGCCGTACCCGCCGAGAGCGTCGAGGCGGCGGTAGTCGTAGCGGATGAGCCACGAGGAGTCGGTCGACGTCGGCGCGGGTGGGTATCCACCCGAAGGCGCGGCGTCTCGCACGAGCGCGCCCTCGGGCGCCCCAGCGAGGGCCTCAACGAGGGCGAGGGTGTGGAACGCACCCGTGACAACCACGATCGGGCCGGTCGTGGCTGCGCGACGCCCTGCAATGCGCGCGGCCATCAGCGACTCGCGGGCGATCGAGCCCTCGCTCACCAGCACGTCGGGCTCGTAGTCCAGGCGCGCGAGCGCGCTCCAGACGAACACGTCGGCGAACAGCGCGCGCCAGTCGCCCAGCGCCTCGCGGCCGCGCAACTCGAAGAGCTGGTCCCATAGCTCGTCGTGGTCGCGGCAGTGCTCCTGCCGCGCGAGCCGGGCAAGGGTCACGGAGTGGGCGAGGTGCCGCTCTTCCTGGATGCTGCGCGACATCCACTCGGCGTTATCTTCTTCGTTCTCGACGACGGGTCGGGCGCGCCAGGCGAGGTCGATGAACGCGACGTCTGCCCCCGCCGCCGTGCCCTCGCGCAGCGCGACCCACTCGGGCGAGTACGAGGCAAGGGGGAAGAATCCGCTCGACTGATCGGTGTGGCTCAGGATCGCGACAGGCGGAACGCACTCGTCGCTCACGAGGTCGGGCAGCAGTGCGCCGAACTCTTCTGGCCCCTCGATGAGCACCGATTGCGGCCCGATCTCGGCGATGAGCGCACTGACCGCAAACGCGCACGCGGGGCTGTGGTGACGAATCGGGGCAAAGTAAATGCCCTCGGCCTCGAGAGTCTCGAGCAGCCGACGCGCACGATCGAGCCGCGCGGGCACCGGGAGCGTCATCCCCAGAGCTCGGATGCCGCCTGGAAGAACTGCTTCCACAGCGGCGACTTGCGGGCACGCTCACGCACAACGTTGTCGACGTAGAAGCGCAGGCGCTTTGCGTCGTCGGCGTTGTCTTTGAGGGCAACTCCCGAGAGCTGGCGCGCGATCTCTGCCGGCGTTACCGTGCCGTTGCCGAGGTATCGCGCCTCAAGCGCGGCGGCATATGCGACGTTGACGGCCTCGGCGGTCGACATCACAGTTTCTGGTGACTTGACCGGTGTGCCCTCCGCTGTGGTTCCCGTGCGCAGCTCTTGAAACGCCGTGACGAGCAGCTCGATGACGTCGCGATCAACCCGCACAGAGTCGCGACGGTCGCCGAGCTCGAAGGCGAGCTGCAGCTCGACGAGCTCAACCTCGAAGGCGCGATCAGAGATTGGTTTGACAGTCTCGAAGTTGAACCGCCTCTTGAGCGCGGCCGACATCTCATTAACGCCGCGGTCGCGCAGGTTGGCAGTCGCGATGATGTTGAAACCAGGTCGCGCGGGCACTCGAGAGTCGCGCCCGAACTCGGGAACCATCAGCTGCTTCTCGGAAAGGATGGACACAAGGGTGTCCTGGATCTCGGGAGCACACCGAGTGATCTCCTCGAAGCGCACGATGCTGCCGCCCTCGAGCCCCTGGTAGATAGGCGACGGAACGAGCGCGCCCGGCGTCGGGCCGTTTGCGAGAAGCAGTGCGTAGTTCCACGAGTAGCGAATGTGGTCTTCGGTTGTGCCCGCTGTGCCCTGCACCGTAAGACCCGAGTCACCGCTGATCGCCGCAGACAGCAGCTCAGAGAGCATCGACTTCGCCGTACCCGGTTCGCCGACGAGCATAAGACCCTGGCGGCCCAAAAGCGTCACGATCGACCGGTCGACGAGCGGGTCATCACCGTAGAACTTGCGCGTCACACCGAGTCGTTCGTCGCCGATGATAAACGCGCGCACCGAGCGGGGTGAGAGGTTCCAGCCGGGAGGAAGATCGGCACCCGACGCCGCGTCATCCGCGGCGAGAGCCGCGAGCTCGGCTGCGAAACGCGACTCTGCGGGCGGGCGAATTTCTTCGGCCGCGACATCCAACGCATCTACCATGCTGTGTTTTTCTCCCAGTCGGATTCGAAAGCGCCGGCTTCGGCAATCTTTACGTAGTCACCGTAAGCCTCCGCGAGCAGCACGGGCGGAAGTGTCGATAGTTGGATGTCGCGCGCGCCCGCCCGACCGCGAACGAGCGGCCGTGCCGACAGTGTTGTGACGGCCGCGCGAATGTTCTCTTCTGGCAACGTGTTGCCGGTGAAGCCGAGCACAAGTCGCACGCCCGCGCTCGTGAAGTCTTTGGTGTACTCGGTGAACCAGCCGCCGTCTTCGCTCGACCCGCGCAGGTAGTTGCGTTTCGTTGCGAGCCCGCGGATCGTGAACGCGTCGCTCACCCAGCCCTGGTGATCGGCGATCTCGGTGGTCTCAGCCGTGATTGTCGGCGTCGCGCCGCCGAACTGCTCGAACAGGGGCGTCACGCCGTAGTCGGTGAGGTGCTGGGTCCACGCTGCGGCCAGCTCGGGGGCGACGAGCGCGGTGTGAGCGAGCGCGACGGTCGAACCCTCGGCGAGAGTCACGTCGTCATCGTTGGCGTCGATGAGCGCGCCGTCGGCAAGTCGAAAGAGTCGCTGGTGGTCGCCGGGGTTCTCGATCCAGACAAGACCGGCGATGAGGCACGAGACGATCGGGTGGCCCCGAAGAAACTCGGTCCACTCGGTTGCCGGCCACTCGCGCGAAATGCACATCGCCTCGTAGAGTCGCTGCGTCTGCATCGCCACGAGCTGCTTGAGTTCGCTGCGACTCGCGGTGAGCTGGGCCTTCGCCTCTTTCACAAGCTCGGCATCTTCAAGCTCCCGCTTCGCCGGAAGCGACTTGAGCACAGAACCCGTCGGGCTCGTGAGCTCGAGTGCGAAGGCGGGCGTAAGACGACCGGTGAACTCCCGCTCGCCATAGCTGAGGCGGAGAATGCCGTCGTCATCGAAGCCCGCGGTGGGCACCGTACGGTCGGCGAGCTGGTCGGTCGTCCAACCCTTGCGCTCGGCAAGCGACTCGACGAGTTCGCGCGCCTTCGTCTGCACCGACGCGGTGCGGTGGCGGCGCGCCACACCGAGCAGCAACTGCATAACCATCGGATCGTCGTTGTACGAAGCGGCGGTGATGAGCGCCTCGACCTGCGCACGACGGCGGTAGTGATCGCGCATAAAAGACTGCGCGAGGGCGACAAATCTGTGGCCCGGAATTGCGAAGGTGAGCGCCAGAACACCCTTCGAGGCGATCGCCGACCCGACGTACTGGCTCGCGTGCTCGCGGCGCACCTCTTCGATCATGTCGTCGAGGGTGCGGTCGGCGTACTCGCCGTAGTACTCGGGATGCTGCTTCGCGAGAGCCTGGTAATAGGTGTAGCGCTGTGGTCCGGCCGCAGCGGCGTAGGCGCGACTCTCGGCGTCTGGCGGGTTCTTTGTGTCTTCTGCGATCCATGCGCGCGCGACGAACTCGCCGAGGGCAGCCTGGCTCGGTTCGTCGAGCTGATCCGTGTAGCGCCCGAGCAGACCGGCGCCCGCGGGGTCGTTGAGCTTCGTGGCGAGCGTGATCCACCACTCGAGTACCTCACGTGGCACGTCCGCTCCGCTCGACCACTTCGCCGTCGGCAGACCGTCGAAGGGGAACCACGCGATAGCCGCCGGGCGGGCGCCGCCCTTCTTCGCCTCGGCCGTGAGAACCGCGGGCGAGAGGTACTCCGAAATGTCGACACCGAGCTGTTCGAGCGACGACAGGATGGCGGCCTTCGCCCCCTCGCGCTTCTCTTTCGCGAGGGCCTTCTGTAGCGCGGGGATAGCCGCGACATCCTGAATGCGACCGAGCCACTGCGCAGCAGTAGTACGAATCTCGAACTTGGAGTTCGCGAGCCCCTGGCTGGCAAGTGCGAGGGCGTCGACCTGCTTCGCGAGAAGTTGCTGCGCCTCGACGCGGTTGGTCTTGGCAGACCCGAGGGCAACTTCGCTCAGTCGCGTGAGCACCGAACCCGGCACTACCGGCATCGTCGCAAGCACATCGAGCACGCGGGTGAAGCTCCATTCCTCTGCGTAGCCGCGGTGATTGACAGCGACGCCCGCTGGGAAGGGCCGAATGCCGAGCACCTGCTCGATGAGCTCGGGGCGCTCGTGAAAGAACGGCCAAACGTTGTTCGGGTCTTCGATGTCGTACGCGCTCACATGAATGACAAGTTGCGCGATCGCATAGTCGGGGTGCGCAAATCCGATGCGAGTCAGAGCCTCATGGATGGCGCGCAGGTCGAGTTCACGCACTCCGTAGTTGAGAATGCGCCACCACGCGATGTAGTTCGTTTTCGGCACAACGTGCATGCGCAGCGCCGCAAAGATTCCCAGATCGTAGAAGCCGGCCTGCTCGACGAGGCTGCTGAGACTTTCACGGTTCTTCGGCGCGGGTGCTGAGCCAGCGAGAAACGCCCCGTACGCGGCGATGTCGCGGTCAGAGATTGCCTCGAGGCTGGCGAGGTGGGCGGTGTTACGAGCGATGCGGTCTTTTGTCCACTTGTCGAACTGACTCTCTTTTTCCTTCTTTATCCACTCGCGGGTTGAGTCTTTCGACTTCTCCACGAGTGCGCGAGCACGAGCGACAAAATCAGCAGGGAGCGGGCCATCAACGGCGGGAGTACACGGGGGAACCTCGATAGTGCTCTCCACCTCGACGATGACGCTGTCGCGGGTAATCGCCTCGCGAATCAGGTCGGCACGCTTGCCGGGCTTCTCCGTCTCGAGCGTGCGAGCGAGCAGCGCGCGCCCCGGTTCTGAGCGCGCCAGCACCGTGATGAGTTCGGCGACGCGGCCTGCGGGTGCGCTTGCAAGGATGGGCTCGAGCGTCGCGGCCTGTTGCGCCTCGTCGAGGTGGGTGAGAAGCGTAAACGCTTCGCCGCGCACAATCTTCGATGAGTCGGTGGTGAGCCGCGCGACTGTCGCCACGAAGGTGTCGATGAGTTTGTTGGCCGTCACGAAGGTCAAAAACGCGCGGCGCCCCTCGAGCGCGAACGACGGAACGAGGTCGCTGAGCGACTGCGGGTCGCTCGAGACGTAGGCACCGAGCCCGGGCATGGTGAGCAGGTTCGGCACGGGCATACCCGAGTAGTTGCTCGACATTCCACTGCGGTCGAACACCGTTGCAAGCACAATGCGCCTCGCCTCGGGCTGGGCAGTACCCTCGCCCACGAGCATGCGCTCGAGCCGCTGCGCGGTAAACGGGGCGAGCCGCGCCTTGAGCTCGTCAGACTTTCGCACACTCTTTGCCTCGTAGACGTCGAGCACAAGGTAGGCGAGCCAGGTCGGGGTGAGCGGCGAGGTCTGATCGATGTCGCCCGGCCCGTCGAGTGCGGCGAGCAAACGACCGAACCGCACAAGTCGCTCATCAGGAATCGAGGCTGCGCGACCGTAGAGCGCCGAGCGCGCCCCGAGGCTTTTGTCTATCGTCCAGCCCTTCGACACCGCGTCGATGACCTTGTTGTCTTCGTGCTCTTTCGCCGAATAGCGGTAACCGACCTGACCCGGAAACCCCAGGTACCGGCGGGGCCGGTCATCGGTGCTCTGCGCCCACTCCGAGAGAAGGGATGCCTCTTCGCCCGAATCCACGTAGACGATGGCTCGCGCGCACATTTTCTTGTCGATCGCGGCGAGCACCATAAGCGGCTTTGTGAACTCAGACGACACCGCCTTTTTGCTCGAAAAAAGACGGGAAGTGAGACCTTCGAGCACGTGTCCTCCGAGGCAGAACGGGCAATTGAGTCCACCCTAATCTGTGCCACCCTCATTTCTCGATGGGCAGGGCTGCCCTCGTGGTTCACATCGCAGGCTCGATCGCGAAGTTGTCGCGAAACAGGCTCGCCGGGTCGTAGCGCCGCTTGAGCTCGCGCAACCGGGCGAGAGTCGCAGGCGGAAACGCGTGCTCGAGATCGGCGGCCGACTGGCCGGTCTCGAAGCTCAGGTACGAGCCAATCGAGAACGGGGCGAGCTCGGCCCACGCAACGTCGAGGCGGTCGGCGTGAGAACCGAGCACCGCGAGCGAGAAGTTGGCCGATCGGTGCGCGTATGCCGTCTCGGACGGCGCAACATCATTAACGGCCCCACCGGATGCGCGAACCGAGAAGAAGTGACTCGACCCGCCCGCGATGAGCCGGGCGGCGGCGGCCGCGAACTCGGGAGTGATGTGCTCGATGAGCGCCGAGCGCGAGACGGGTTCGCCGCTGCCCTGGTGCGGGCCGTCCTGAGCGTTGCCCATAATGCTCGCGTAGGTCATAAGCTGCACCGACTGGTCGACGAGCGGCGCGATCTCAGCGAAGGGCTGCAATCGCTCGAGAATCGTGTCGGGGTCATCGGAGTTCACAACGGCCATCACCTGCGCCAGCTGCGGCTGGCCGGAGCGCGCTCCCCCGAGGTAGACGAAACTCGTTGTGTCACGCGGTGCGGCCTCGACCGCCGCGCCCCAGGCAACGAGAAAGCGCGCGGTGTCAGACGCGTCGAAAGCAAGCTGGGCGTGACCGACCGGCCCGACCTCATCGACCTCGAAGTCGAACGACAGCACAACCCCGAAGTTCGCACCGGCGCCACGCACCGCCCAGAACAGGTCGACATTCTCTGAAGCCGAAGCGCGCACAACCGAGCCATCGGCGAGCACCATCTCGACCGCGCGAATGTGGTCGATCGTGAGTCCGTGTTCGCGCACGAGCCAGCCGATTCCGCCGGCCGTGGCGAGACCCCCGACGCCAACTCCCCCGTAGTCGCCCGAGCTGAGCGCCCAGCCGTGGGGCTCGAGAGCCTGCGCGACATCCACCCATCTGGCGCCGGCGCCCACGCGCACGAGCCGCGTGCCCTCGTCGAGCACCTCGATGCCGTTGAAGGCACGCAGGTCGATAACGATGCCGCCATCGTTTGTAGAGCGACCGCTGATTCCGTGCCCTCCGCTGCGAATACCGAGTGGATGCGACGGATGCGCGCTCGCGAACGCAAGAGCCTCGGCGACCTGACTCGCTGTCGCGGGCTGCAGAACAATGCCGGGGTTGCCGCCGCGCATGTAGTTGGCTCGCACTCGCGAGAACCCGAAGTCGCCGGGCTCGACGACCGTCGCCCGCAGCGACTCGGGCACCGCGTCGTAGTCGATGCCCTCGCGGCGCAGGGCGATGGCCGCGGCACCGCGCACGGGCTCAGCCTCACCGCCGCGTTCCCTGAGCACTGCCTCGCGCAGTGCGGGGGCTACCTCTTCGGCGAACCGCTGCATCGTCGCGGGGTCGTCGCTCGCGAGAATGAATGTTCCCGTGCCGTTCTCAAGCGCGAGGGGCAGCAACTGCTCAACCCACTGCGACGCCGGGCCGTTGAGCATGCCGCCATCCCGTGCCCCGAACTGGCCGCCGATGTTGAGCAGGCGGCGAATCTCGCGCGGGTCGCGGCCAGCAGCCACGGCCGCCTCGTCGATCGCCGCGTGACCCGCCTCGAGGTCGCCCGGCTGCATGTAGGCGAGCGAGGGAAGCCAGCCATCGGCCTTTGTACCGGTGAGCCGCAGCATGCGCGGCTTGAGCGCGCCGAGCCAGATCGGAATGTTGTGGGCTGGCGCCGGCCCGCGCTTTGTGCCGTTGACCTGGTAGAACTCGCCGTCGATGCGTAGCGGGCGGCGTTCGCTGTCGTCCCAGAGCGCGCGGATGAGATCGATCGCTTCGCTCAGCGCCGTCACTCCCTGGCCGGGTGTGAGCCGGCGGGCCCCCATGGCCTCGATGGCGTCCCAAAAGCCGCCGGCGCCGAGCCCGAGGTCGAAGCGACCACCGCTGAGCAGGTCGAGCGAGGCCGCAGAACGCGCGAGAACCGCGGGCGGGCGCATCGCGAGGTTGAGCACGTTGCCCGAGATGTGGATCGTCGACGTGCGCGCCGCGACAAAGCTCAGCAGTGTCCACGTGTCGAGAAAGGATGCCTGGTACGGGTGGTCTTGAAAGGTAACGAGGTCGAATCCGAGGTCTTCGGAAAGCACAGCGCGTGCGACGACGGCGTCGGGCGCCGCATTCGATGGGGTGATGAAGGTTCCGAACTGCAGGGCGTGGCGGTAATCAGGCATGGGTCAAGTCTGCGGGCGGATTTCGCGAGTGACAAACATGGGGTTAGCGACTTATTATTAGTAAGTGACCGCTCAAGCAACAATTACCCACATCGACGACGAAGCGTGTCAGACCTTTCAACGATCGTTTGAACTCGTTGGCAAGCGCTGGAGCGCAAGCATCCTTCTTGCGATGTCACGCGGTGCAACGCGATTCAGCGAGATCACCGAAATCGTCACTGGTCTCTCCGACCGGCTCCTCGCGCAGCGCGTCAGAGAACTTGAGCAGTCCGGCCTCGTCGAGCGAGAGGTCATTGCGACGACGCCCGTGCAGATTCGCTACCGACTCACCGAGCGCGGCGCCGACCTGATGCAAGCCATGCAGCCCATCTCCGACTGGGGCCACCGCTGGGGAGTCTGACAGTTCTGCAAGCTCCGGGGTCTATCGTTTCGCCATGGATCCCATGCTCGCAAAAGCCGTCGCCGAAGTACCGCTGCCCGATTCGGTCGAAGGCGGGCTTCTCTACGAACCCAAGTGGGACGGCTTTCGCGGCATAGTCACCTTCGACGGCGAGACATTCGAGATTGGCAGTCGCGGTTCGAAGCCGCTCACCCGCTACTTTCCCGAGCTGGTTGCTGCATTCGAAAGCCAGCTCACCGAACCCTGCGTTCTCGACGGCGAGATCATCCTGCGTAGCGGACAACGGCTCGACTGGGAAGCGCTCTCGCAGCGCATCCACCCCGCCGAGAGCCGCATCCACACACTGAGCGTTGAAACTCCGGCCAGTTTTGTCGCCTTCGATCTGCTCACCAACCCCGATAAACCGTTTAGTGAGCGTCGCGCGGCACTTGAGAAGCTGCCGCTCGTGGCTCCCCTGCACGTCAGCCAGGTCACGCGCGACGTCGACACGGCCCGGCGCTGGCTCAAAGAATTCGAGGGCGCCGGCCTCGACGGCGTTGTGGCAAAGCCTCTCGCTGCCGCGTATGCCCCCGGCAAGCGCGTGATGCTCAAGATCAAACATCACAGAACGGCGGATGTCGTCGCCCTCGGTTATCGCATCCACAAGAGTGGCGTGGGAGTCGGATCCCTGCTCGTCGGACTCTACGACGGCGACGAGCTCACGAACGTCGGCGGCATCTCCGCCTTCAGCAACGCGAAGCGCCTTGAGCTCATCGACGAGCTGGAACCGCTCGTGACCCGCACCGACGGCGTCGCCTCGACGGGAGAAACCGAGCGCAGCCGCTTTTCGTCGGGCAAGGATGTCTCGTTCGTCGCACTGAGACCCGAGCGCGTCATCGAGGTGCGCTACGACCAGATGGAGGGCAACCGGTTTCGGCACACAGTGCAGTTCGAGCGCTGGCGACCCGATCGTGAGCCGCGGTCGTGCACCTTCGAACAGCTCGAAGTGCCGGCGAAATACGACCTCTCGAAGGTGCTGCTCTAACTCTTTTTCGCCCGACTCGGCTGCACACGCGGCGGCTCCCCCGGCATCTTCGGAAAGTCGGGCGGAAACGGCAGTTCACCGAGCCCGTTCTCGAGATCGCGCGCCCACCACTCGAGCAACACGTCGATCTTGCCCGGCGACGCGTGCATGTCCGCCCACGGGTCGCCCGTTGTCGCGAGCCGGGTGGGCACGGTGAGAATCGTGAAGTCGCTCGGCTGCACGGAGGCGAGCTCGCCCCAGGTTACGGGTGTCGACACCGCGGCGTTTGGGAGCGCCCGCGGACTGTAGGCGCCCGCCATCGTGCGATCGCGGTTCGCCTGGTTGTAGTCGACGAACATCTTCTCGCCGCGCTCTTCCTTCCACCAGTTGGTCGTCACAGTGTCGGGCAGGCGCCGTTCGAGCTCGCGCGCCGCAGCGATGACCGCGTGCCGCACGTCGAGAAACTCGTGTGTCGGCTCGATCGGCGCAAAGACATGGATTCCCCGATTGCCACTCGTCTTCACGAACCCTTCGAGGCCAGCCTCGCGCAACACCTCGCGCAGTTCGAACGCGACGGGAACCGCCTCCGCGAACGCGGTGCCCGGCTGCGGGTCGAGGTCGATGCGCAACTGGTCGGGGTTGTCGGGGTCGCCCGCGCGGCTCGCCCACGGGTGAAAAACGATTGTGTTCATCTGGGCGGCCCAGACCGCGACTGCCGGCTCATCAATAACGAGCTGTGGATGCGACCTGCCGCTGGGGTACGTCACATCAACCGCGCGCACAAAATCTGGTGCACCCTTCGGCGGATTCTTCGAGAAGAACTGCTCGCCGTCGATGCCGCCGGCAAATCTCTGCAGCGACACCGGTCGATCGCCGTTCGCCGCGATGAACGCGCCGCCGACCTCGACGAGATACTTCGCCAGATCGAGCTTCGTGATTCCGAGGTCGGGCCAGAGCACGCGGCTCGGGCTCGAGATGCGTACTTCGCGCTCGCCAACCTGCAGAACTGTCGCTTCGCTTGCCATGGCGAAACCGTACTCCCGCGACGACTCTCTGCCCAGAGCGGATCTGCCCCCGGCGGAGATCTGCCGCGAACTGCCAGCCGCCGACTGACACTCTATTTATGACAGAGAACCAGACTCCCCCGATGTTTACAGAGCGCGTGCGCCAGGAACTCGCCCACCAGCGCATCCTTGTGCTCGACGGAGTGCTCACCGATGACAACGGCATTCTTCTTGCCTCTCAGATGCTGTCGCTCGCGGCCGAAGACCCCGCCGCCGACATCACGTTGTGGATCCACTCGCCCGGCGGCTCGGTGCCCTCGATGCTCGCGATTCGCGACGTGATGCGTCTCATTCCGTGTGATGTCTCGACTGTCGCCATCGGTCTCGCCTGCAGCGCCGGGCAGTTTCTGCTCTCGTCCGGTCAGAAGGGCAAACGCTTCGCGCTGCCCCACGCCCGGGTGCTGATGCACCAGGGCTCCGCGGGTATCGGCGGCTCTGCGGTCGAGGTCGAGGTGCAGGCCAACGACCTGCGGCACACACGTGACACGGTGCTCGCGCTCGTCGCGGCAGACACGGGCCAGAGCATCGAGCGCATCTTCGAAGACTCGCTGCACGACCGCTGGTACACGGCTGCCGAGGCGCTTGATTACGGGTTCATTGACGGAGTCGTCGACAGCTTCGCGCAGGTGGTTCCCGATCGACGGTCGCGCATCGGGCTGGGGGTTGGCTCGTGAGCAGCTACGCGATTCCGAACGTTATTGCGCAGCATCCACGGGGCGAAAGAATTATGGATGTCTACTCGCACCTTCTCGCAGAACGCATCGTTTATCTCGGCACGGCAATCGACGCGGGCGTCGCGAACGCGCTCATCGCCCAGTTTCTGCACCTCGAGGCCGAGAGCTCCGCTCAGGAGATCAACCTCTACATCAATTGCGAGGGCGGCGACCTGACAGCGATGCTCGCCGTGTACGACACGATGCAGTACATCCAGGCGCCCGTTGCAACGACGTGCGTCGGTCAGGCGATCGCGGCCGGGGCTGTGCTGCTCGCGTCGGGAGCTCCCGGGCGTCGCGCCGTTCTACCGCACACGCGCGTCGTTCTTCATCAGCCTGCCGCGCAGGGTCGCGGAACGATCCCCGACCTGATTCTTCAGGCCGACGAGGTCGTGCGCGTGCGCGCCGAGATCGAAGGCGTTCTCGCGACTCACACGGGCCAGAGTGTCGAAACGCTACGGCGCGACACCGATCGCGATCGGCTCTTCACTGCATCGGATGCGGTGGCCTACGGTCTCGCCGACAGCGTGCTCGGTACGAGATAGGTCAGGCTGCGAGAAGCAGGTGCGACGCGCGACTCGGACGCGCGAGTTGCTCTGACACCCGCGACGTCAGGTCAACGAGCGACGAGTCGAGCGAACCCGCAACCGCGGAGATCATCTCGCTCGAGGGCTCTTTGAGCCCGCGCTCGATCTCCGAAAGATACTGCGGCGAGATGCCGGCGCGGGCAGCGGTCTCGGCGAGGGTCTGCCCACGGTCGGCACGCAGTTCACGCAGTTCTTCACCGAGTGCTTCTCGCCAGAGGCGTTCCGGAGCAGTGCGTCGCGGAACAAGGGGAATGATCTCAGCCATGGTTCACGATAGACAGCCGCTGCAGGTGAGTCACAGCGATTCTGCCCACAGCAGAAAGCTGCCGACCAATTAGCTACGCAGCGCGATCGTGAAGACGAGCGAGTTCCAGTCGGCGGGATCGCGGCCGTCCTGGCAGCGGTAACGGGTTCCGCCGTTGAGGGGTTCGGCGACCATGCCCATCGCTGCGAGCTGCGATTGCCGGCCCCTGCCACTGTCGCGAATGTTGCAGAACTGCAGCAGTCCGGTCGTCTCGACGATCGCGACCTCAACGAGAGGCGGAGCCGTGTCTGACCACACGTTGAACTGCGATGCGTGGGCTGCGTCGACCGCGAGAACACCCTTCGTCGAGAGCCAGACGCCCTCACGGCAGTCGCTCGCAGCGCGCTCGAAGTGCACACGAACCAAATCCCCCGCACGAACGGCAAGCGTCGCGACTCGCAGAACCGGCTCGCCGTTGGGGCCAACGAGGTGTGATGCTTCGAGCTGGCCGGGAAGTTTGCGCAACTGTGCCATGGCCCCAAGACTAGGTTCGTGACAACCATTCATCTAGCCCCGCACGCAACTTTGTCGAGCTAGTCGCCGATCTGACCGATCGGCTCGCGCTTCTCGGCCTGGAATCGGTCTTCCGTTCGGCCCTGAGCCCAGTATCCAGAGAGCGATCGAAGCTCGCGACTGACACCACGCTCGGCGAAGATCGCGCGAAGAGCCTTCATCGACTCACGCTCACCGTGCGCAAAGACCTGAACCCCGCCCTCTGGCCACTCGATAGCGGCAACCGCGGTCGCGAGGCTTTCGCCACGACTGCGAAACACCCACAGAATCTCGATACCGTCGGGCGCGGCAAGCGGAACGATGTCGGTGAAGTCGTCGGCTTCGATGAGCGCGATGCCCTTCGCGTCGGCAGGCATCGCCTCGAGCGCGGCCGCGATGGCGGGGGTCGCAGACTCGTCGCCGGCCAGCACGTGAGCCGCGACATCCAACCGCGGGGTGTAGACACCGCCCGGGCCAGCAATGGCGAGCCGATCGCCGGGCTGCGCGGCTGCGGCCCAGGGGCCCGCGACTCCGTCGTCTCCGTGCACAACGAAGTCGATAGCGAGCTGGCGCAGTTCGTCGTCGGCCCAGCGCACCGTGTACGTACGAACGACGGGCCAGTCATCCTGGGGCAGGGTGCCGCGCAGAGCCTCGATGTCGTACGGCGGCTCGATGCCGAGCTCGGGTTTGACGAAGAAAATCTTGACGTACTTGTCGGTCGCCTCGTTTGTTACGAAGTCGCCGTAGCCCTCGCCGCCGAGAGTGACGCGCACCATGTGCGGGGTGATCCAATCGGTGCGCTGCACCTCGAGAACTATCTGGTTAGGCATGCGTTCCTTAATACTCGGGAAGTGACTCGAGCTCGAGCCGGGCAAGATCAACGGTGAGAAGGGCGCGAAGTCGCTCATCGCGGTCGGCCTCGTAGTCGGGGTCGCGCGGGTCGACGGCCAGCGCCTTCAGCGTGGTTGCAACTGCACCGCTGACCTCTTGCCACGCCTCCTGGCGCGACTTCTCGACAGTTGCGGCGATCTGCTCCGGGTCTGCCGCAACGGCTCGAAGCGCGTCGGCGACACCACGGTAGATGCCGATGTTGCGAGCGGTGAGCTGGTCGCGGGCGAGCTTCACGTTCTGTTCGGCGAGAATCTCGAGCTCGCTGCGCGCGTAGTCGGCGAGCACTTCGGGTTCATAGCTCTGGTCGTCGCGAATCGCCGCGACAATGAAGTGGTTCTTGACCTGCATGCGTACTGCTGTGAGGGCGATCAGCAGCCCCTCCTCAACAACCCTGTCGACAGGCGCAGGTTCAACAGGTTCGGGTGCGACGAACTTGCCGAGGTTGACGCGCTTTGTACGCTTGAAGAGGGCCACTGAGGTTCCTGGCTAAACATGGGTCTGGGTGCGGATTGACCACGTCAAGACTACGCGAGTTAGGTAATCCTTCGTCGTGAGTAGTACACGATCGAAATGATGCCAAAGACAACGAGGAGCGCGAAAATGCTCGCGATGATCGCGTCCCAAATGAAAGTCGATTGGCTGAACCTGCCGAGCATTGAGACAACAAGGCTCGCGTAGATCAGGGTCATCGCAATGGAAGATCCCAGGCCGGCTGCGAGAAGCCACCACGGGCGGCGCTGCACTTTCTGTTCTTCACTCATCTTGTCAGGCTAGGCGCGGTTGCTGGATATTGTGTCCGAGTAACCCGCCCACGGACTACCGTTGAAGCATGACGTCCGAAGAACCCACCCCCACCATTACTTTCTCCGAGCTCGGCCTGGGCGACGCCGTGCTCAAAGCACTCAAGGATGTCGGGTACGAAACCCCCTCCGCGATTCAGGCCGCGACGATTCCGCCGCTCCTCGATGGGCGCGATGTGCTCGGCGTAGCGCAGACCGGAACGGGCAAAACCGCAGCCTTCGCGCTGCCGATTCTCGACCAGCTCGACCTCTCGCAGAAGAGCCCGCAGGCGCTCGTTCTCGCCCCGACCCGCGAGCTCGCGCTGCAGGTCTGCGAGGCGTTCGAGCGTTACTCCGCACACCTCAAGGGCGTGCACGTTCTTCCCGTCTACGGCGGACAGGGTTACGGCACCCAGCTTTCGGCGCTTCGCCGCGGCGTGCACGTTGTCGTCGGTACTCCCGGCCGCATCATGGACCACCTCGACAAGGGCACCCTCGACCTCTCGCAGCTGAAGTTTCTTGTGCTCGACGAGGCCGACGAGATGCTCAAGATGGGCTTCGCAGAAGACGTCGAGACGATTCTCGCCGACACCCCCGACGACAAGCAGATCGCGCTCTTCTCTGCGACGATGCCCGCGCAGATTCGCCGCATCTCGGGCAAGTACCTGAAGAGCCCAGAAGAGATCACCGTCAAGAGCAAGACGACGACCTCGACCAACACAACCCAGCGCTACCTCATCGTCTCGTACCCGCAGAAGATCGATGCCCTCACGCGCATTCTCGAGGTTGAGAACTTCGAGGGAATGATCGTCTTCGTTCGCACAAAGAACGAGACCGAGACTCTCGCCGAAAAGCTTCGCGCCCGCGGCTACTCCGCAAACGCGATCTCGGGCGATGTGCCCCAGGCACAGCGCGAGCGCACGGTCGAGCAGCTCAAGAACGGCAAGCTCGACATTCTTGTTGCGACGGATGTCGCGGCCCGCGGTCTCGACGTCGACCGCATCAGCCACGTTGTGAACTACGACATCCCGATCGACACCGAGTCATACGTTCACCGCATCGGACGCACGGGTCGCGCCGGACGCAGCGGCGCCGCAATCAGCTTCGTGACTCCGCGCGAGCGCCGACTTCTCGACCAGATCGAGCGCGCAACGCGCCAGCCCATGGTCGAGATGCGTATGCCGAGCGTCGAAGACGTCAACGTCACGCGCCTCACCCGCTTCGACGACGCGATCACAACGGCTCTCGCCGATGACGCGCAGCTGAGCGAGTTTCGCGACATCGTGCGCCACTACGTCGAGCACCACGACGTTGTTGAGTCGGATGTCGCGGCAGCACTCGCGATCGTCGCGCAGGGTGGCACTCCCCTGCTGCTCTCGCCCGACGACCCCCGTTTCGCGCGCCAGGTGCGCGACGCTCGTGAAGAGCGCTCGCCCCGTGAGGGTCGCTCGTTCAAAGACGACCGCCCCGATCGCCCGGAGCGCCGCCCGCGCGACCCGAACCGCAAGCTCACCGCTTACCGCATCGAGGTCGGAAAGCGTCACCGCGTCGAGCCGCGCCAGATCGTCGGCGCTCTCGCCAACGAGGGTGGACTCAGCCGCGAAGACTTCGGCCACATCGACATTCGCCCCGACTTCTCGATCGTCGAGCTGCCGTCGAACCTGCCGAGCGACACGCTCGACCGTCTCTCTGCGACGCGCATCAGCGGCAAGCTGATTGAGATCAAGCCCGACCGCGTGCGCCCGCCGCGCGGCGACAAGCCCACCTACGGCGACCGCCCGGAGCGCAAGCCGCGCTACTAGGGCTCACGCTGTACTGAGTTGCGCACCTCTGGCACGTGCCGGAGGTGCGCAACTGCTGTTTTAAGCGGTTGCGCGGCCCGCGAGTGGACGCAAAGTGTCGACACGCTGCTCGTTAGCGACACTTTGCGTCCACTCGAGTTGCCAGAGATCGACCTTCCCGTACGCGTGAAGGTCGATGTGCGGCAACTCGCGCGGCCGGGGCTGGGCGGCTCGCGACATCCACTCGACGCGTGATGAGGAGTTCGCGCCACGGGTGCGCCCCGTGAGGCAAAGTGCAGCGCGAACCGGCCGAACCCGTCGCGAACCGCGCACACGGGCTACGCGAGTGTCGCGACCGCCGCCGCCATCGCCCGCACTGCCCGCTCGAGAATGGGCCGCGGCATCGCGAAGACGAAGCGCACGTAGCCCTCGTAGCCCGCTCCGCACAGTTCGCCGTCGGTGACTGTGACACCCGCGTGCTCGCGGAAGAAGTCGGCCGGCGAACCCTCGATGCCGAGCGATCGACAGTCGAGCCACGCGATGTAGGTCGCGTCGGGCAGCGTGTACCCGATCGACGGCGCAAGTTCCGAGAGCAGCGAGCCGAGCAGGCGGCGGTTGCCGTCGAGGTAGTCGACGACGTCGTCGAGCCACTCGCGTCCGTCACGGTAGGCGGCGGTCGAGGCGATGACGCCGAGAGTTGACGCTCCGTGCTGCACCGAGAAGCCGAAGCTGCGGTAGAGCGTCGCATCGGCTTCGTTCGAGGTGATGAGCTGGGCGGTCTTGAGACCGGGAATGTTCCACGCTTTCGACGCGCTCGTGCCCGTGATCGTGTGGGCGGCCGTCGCGGCAGAAATCGAGGCGTAAGGAATGTGCTCGCGACCGTCGAACCGCAGCGGCGCGTGGATCTCGTCGGCGAAGACGCGGCCGTTGTTGCGCTCGACGACCTCGGCGAGAGCCAGCAGCTCGTCGCGCGAGAACATGGTGCCGGTCGGGTTGTGCGGGTTACAGAGAACGAAGGTCTTCGCGCCGGCCCTGAAGGCGGCGTCGATGGCGGCGAGGTCGTGCGTCCACCGGCCGTTGGCGACGATGCCGGGCACCTCGATGACGGCTCGACTTCGCGTGGGCGGAAAGCTGAGGAACGGCATGTACGCGGGCGTCGGCACGATGACGGCGGAGCCACGCGGGCTGTACTGCGAGATCGCGACGCCGAGGGCGGCCATCACATCAGAGACGGGGTGCACGTCGGCGGGGTCGACCTGCCAGGAGAACTGCTGCGACATCCAGGCGGCTGTTTCGCTTGCCATCTCTGAGGCGATCGCCGGCGAGAGATAACCGATGACTCCGGAGTCGATCGCTTCGTGAAGCGCGCGCGTGACGGCGGGTGCTGTGCCGAAATCCATCTCGGCGACCCAGGCTCCGATGGTGCCGGGGTTGAGACTCCATTTGCGGCTGCTGGGAACGTCGAGCGCCTTCGACGATATTGAATCGAAAGGGTGACCTGCCATACCGGCGAGGCTACCCAGTCGCGCTGTACGCCCCAAATCGCACACGAAGATACCCTTGTTGCCGTGGTCACCCAACGTAACAATGCGCTCGAGCGGCACAAAGGCGTTGAGAGCCGCGCGCTCCCCCGTTACGCCGCCGGGTCGATCGCCGTTCCGTTTGTGATCCAGAACAACAACGAGATCATCGCGCGCGACACCCTCTGGCAAGAACACTCGCACCCCACCCACGAACTGCTGTGGAACGACCGCGGCGCCTCGTCGGCATCCGTCGGCTCGCGCACGTGGACAATCACCCCGAGTACGGGCCTCTGGATTCCCGCCGGCGTTCCTCACTCGGGCTGGACACCGGCGGGCACCTGGTTCCGCTCAGCGCAGTTCAGCGTCGAGGCGACGCCCTCGATCGCGAGCGGCCCGGTGTCGGTCGACATCTCCGCGTTGCTGAAACTTCTGCTCGACCGACTGGGCACACACGGGTTGGATGTCGCGTCCCGCACCGCCACCGAAGCGCTCATCATCGACGTGCTCGCCCCCGCTTCGCGCGAGCTTGTTCTGGTTGTGCCCGGGTCTGGGCTTCTGGCTCCCGTGGTCGCGGCCGTGCTCGACGACCCCGCTGACGCCACAACCCTTTCGGCCTGGGCACGCCAGCTCGGCGTGAGCGAACGCACGGTCACGCGAGCCTTTCTCGCCGAAACCGGGCTCGGCTTCAGCCGCTGGGTGGCCGCTGCCCGGGCACAGCACGCGATTGCGCTGCTCGCGGCCGGCGACGAGATCGATGACGTCGCGACTCGGGTGGGCTTCGGGTCGGCGAGTGCTTTTGGCACGGCTTTTCGCCGGGTGACCGGCGTGAGCCCGGGGCGGTTTCGCGCGCTGTAGCCCGATGACTGTCCGTTTCGCACAAACGGGTGTCGGTTTTGCTCGATTGCAATGTCGCGCGCAGTCGCCTAACTTTGGTTAGGCAAACCTAAGCTGTTGCGAAGATGCAGCCCGCGACATCCATTCTCTGAAGGCCCGTCTGTCGGCCTCGAGAACGCTTCTTGCCGCGCCTCAGCACCCCCACCGAAAGGACACCATGCCCCGCGCATCCACACGACTCGCGTTGTCAGCAGCAATGCTCGTCACGCTCGGCCTCGCCGCCTGTTCAACACCGGCGACGACCGGCGACACCGCAAGCGGCGACTTCACACCGATCACGATCGAGCACGCGCTCGGCACAACAACGATCACCGAGAAGCCAGAACGCGTTGCGACTGTGAACTGGGCGAACCACGAGGTTCCGCTCGCGCTCGGCATCGTTCCGGTCGGAATGGCCGCCGCGAACTTCGGTGACGACGACGCCAACGGCACACTGCCCTGGGTCGAAGAGAAGCTCGACGAGCTGGGTGCCGAGACTCCCGTGCTCTTCGACGAGACCGACGGCATCGACTTCGAGGCAGTTGCAGACACCGACCCCGACGTGATTCTCGCCGCGTACTCCGGCCTTACGCAGGAGGACTACGACACCCTGAGCGAGATCGCTCCCGTCGTCGCCTACCCCGAGACCGCGTGGGGCACCTCATGGCGCGACATGATCCTGTTCAACAGCGAGGCGATGGGCATGGCCACCGAGGGTGAAGAGCTCGTCGCCGAACTCGAGACCGAGATCAGCGAGAAGGCCGCGGCCTACCCGCAGCTCGAGGGCAAGAGCGCAATGTTCCTCACCCACGTCGACACCACCGACCTCAGCGAGGTCAGCTTTTACACGAGCCACGACACGCGTGCGGCGTTCTTCGAAGACATCGGACTCACGACTCCCCCGAGCATCGCTACGGCTTCGGCCGAGACCGAACTCTTCGCACTCACGCAGAGCGCAGAGCAGGCCGATGCGTTCAGCGACGTCGACATCATCGTGACCTATGGCGACGACACTCTCGTTGCAGCACTCGAGGGTGACCCGCTTCTCTCGCAGATGCCCGCCGTGAAGACGAACTCGATCGTCGCGCTGCCCGGCACAAGCCCGCTCGGAACCGCCGCGAACCCGACTCCGCTGTCGATCTCGTGGATTCTCGACGACTACCTCGAACTGCTCGCCGCTGCGGCCGACAAGGCGTAGTGAGCTCAGCAACACAGCAGACAGCTTCGGACGTCGCACTCGTGCGGCGTCCGAAGCGTTTGCGCGCGCTCTGGCTTCTTGCTGTCGTCGCGATACTCGTCGCCCTCATGGCCGCCTCGGTCATGATCGGGTCGCGCGAGGTTTCGTGGAACGACGTTCTTGCGGCTCTCGGCGGCTCGGCCGACGGGTTCAACGAGGCCGCGGTCGCGAAGCGCATCCCGCGCACGCTGCTCGCGGTCATCGCCGGCGCGGCCCTCGCCGTCTCGGGCGCCGTTATGCAGGGAGTCACGCGCAACCCGCTCGCCGACCCGGGCATTCTCGGTGTGAACATGGGCGCATCGCTCGCGGTCGTGACCGGCATCGCGTTCTTCGGCCTGGCAGCGGCATCGACCTTCGTCTGGATAGCCATAGCGGGCGCGGCGATCACCGCGGCCTTCGTCTATGGCGTCGGGTCACTGGGACGCGGCGGTGCGACACCGCTCAAGCTTGCGCTGGCGGGGGCCGCGACATCCGCCGCCCTGGCCTCGTTCATCAGCGCCATCATTCTGCCTCGCGGCGACATCGCGGGCAGCGTGCGCTCATGGCAGATCGGCGGTGTTGGCGGTGGAACCTTCGCGAGCATCGAACAGGTGCTGCCGTTTATCGCCGTCGGGCTCGCGATCTGTCTGCTCGCCTCTCGGTCGCTCAACGCGCTTGCCCTCGGCGACGAACTCGCCGCCGGCCTCGGTGAACGTGTTGCGATCGCGCGCGGAGCCTCTGCCCTCGGCGCCGTCATTCTCTGTGGCGCCGCAACCGCTGTGACCGGCCCGATCGGTTTCGTCGGTCTCGTTGTTCCGCACGCCTGTCGCCTCATCGTCGGCGTCGACCACCGCTGGCTCATCCCCTTCTCGGCGATCGTTGGTGCCGCGCTGCTCACCGCGGCCGACGTGCTTGGCCGCATTGTCGCTCGCCCCGCCGAGATCGACGTCGGAATCATCACGGCCCTCGTCGGCGCCCCGTTCTTTATCTACATCGTGCGCCGCCAGAAAGTTCGCGAGCTATGAGCGTCGCCGAAACGGCCCGCGTCGTCGCGCGCAATCGCCGCGGCCGCTCGAACCGACTGCGCACCGTCGTTATTGTCTTCGCGGCACTCATCGTTGCGGCTTTTGTCGTCTCGCTGATGGTCGGCAAGACTTTCTACTCTCCTCTCGAGGTCATCGGCGTTATTTTTGGGCAGGATGTCGCGGGCGCGACCTTTACGGTCGGCAGGCTCAGGCTTCCGCGCGCGACCCTCGCGATCCTCGCTGGTCTGTGCTTCGGCCTCGGCGGCGTGACGTTCCAGACGATGCTGCGCAATCCGCTCGCGAGCCCCGACATCATCGGCATCAGCTCTGGTGCAAGCGCGGCGGCCGCCTTTGCGATCATCACGCTCTCTCTCGGGGCGACCGAGGTCTCGGTCTTCGCCATCGTCGTCGGCCTAGGTGTCGCGCTTCTCGTCTACGTTCTGTCGTTCAAAAGCGGGGTCGCCGGCACGCGCCTGATTCTCATCGGTATCGGCATCGCGGCAATGCTCGACAGTGTCACCGCGTACGTTCTCTCGCAAGCAGCCCAGTGGGATCTGCAAGAGGCCCAGCGCTGGCTTACCGGCAGCCTCAACGGCACAACCTGGAGTGCGGTGATTCCCGTCGCGATCGCGATGGCCGTTCTCACACCCGTGCTTCTCAGCCAGTCGCGCAACCTGTCGATGACGCAATTGGGCGACGACGCGGCATCCGCCCTCGGGGTTCGTGTCGAACGCACCCGGCTCGTTGTCATCATCGCTGCCGTTGGCCTGATCGCCTTTGCCACGGCGGCCGCCGGGCCTATCGCGTTTGTCGCCTTTCTCTCCGGCCCGATCGCGGCGCGCATCGTCGGCCCCGGCAGTTCGCTGCTCATCCCCTCGGCCCTCGTCGGCGCGCTTCTTGTGCTCGTCGCCGACTTCGTGGGGCAGTACGCCTTCGGAACCCGCTACCCCGTCGGTGTTATCACCGGCGTGCTCGGGGCGCCGTACCTCATCTATCTCATCGTTCGCACGAATCGTGCCGGAGGCTCCCTGTGACAACCGACCACACTCTCACGCTCGACAAGCTGACGCTCGGCTACGGTGACCGCACGGTCATCGAGTCGCTTGATCTTGCGATCGAGCCGGGCAGGGTCACGGCGATCGTCGGCGCGAACGCGTGCGGCAAGTCGACGCTTCTGCGATCGATGTCGCGTCTTCTTGCCCCGCGCGAAGGAACAGTTGTGCTCGACGGCAAAGACGTGCACCGCATGCCCGCGAAGGCTCTCGCGCGAACGCTCGGACTGCTGCCTCAGTCGCCGATCGCGCCCGAGGGCATCACCGTGTCAGACCTCGTCGGTCGCGGTCGCAACCCCCACCAGGGCATCTTCTCGCGCTGGAACGAACACGACGACCTCGCCGTCGCCGAAGCGCTCGTCGCCACCGACACCCAGTCGCTCGCCGACCGCCCGGTCGACGAGCTCTCGGGCGGCCAGCGCCAGCGCGTCTGGATTGCCATGGCACTCGCGCAGCAGACCGACGTGCTGTTGCTCGACGAACCGACAACCTTTCTCGACGTGAACCACCAGGTCGAGGTGCTCGACCTTCTCACCGACCTCAACCACTCTCGCGGCACAACGATTGTTATGGTGCTGCACGACCTCAACCTCGCGGCACGTTACGCCGATCACCTGATCGCTCTCTCGGCCGGTCAGATCCACGCCGCCGGAACACCGGCCGAGGTTCTGACCGTCGAGACCGTTCGCGCCGTGTTCGGTCTCGACAGCCAGGTGATTGTCGACCCGACCTCGGGCAAGCCGCTGATGCTGCCCATCGGACGGCACCACATGAGCACCGAGGGCTAAGAAACCCGACGACGGTAGGCGGCCATCGCGAAGAAGTACGCGACAACGAGGATGCCGACGCACCAGGCGAGGGCGATCCAGATGTCGTTTCCCACGGGGTCACCGGCGAAGAGCGCCTGGATCGAGTTGACGATCGAGGTCACCGGCTGGTTGTCGGCGAAGAACTGCACAGGGCCGGGCATCGTCTCGGTCGGCACAAAAGCCGAGCTGATGAACGGCAGAAAGATCAGCGGATACGAGAAGCCCGTCGCGCCGTCCATCGACTTCGCCACAAGACCGGCGATGATAGCCAGCCAGGTCAGGGCGAGTGTGAACAGCGCCAGAATGCCGGCGACAGCGAGCCAGTCGAGACAACTCGCCGAGGTGCGGAAACCCATCAGCAGTCCGACGAGCACGATGATCACGACGGTGATCATGTTCGACACAAGCGATGTCAGCACGTGCGCCCAGAGCACCGACGACCGCGCGATCGGCATCGAGTGAAACCGCTCGAAGAGTCCGCTCTGCAGATCGACGAACAGGCGCATTGCCGTGTACGCGATTCCCGATGCAATGGCGATGAGCATAATTCCCGGCAGAACGTAGTTGACGTAGTTCACCTGACCGGTGTCGATCGCGCCGCCGAAAACGAAGACGAAGAGCAACATGATCGCGACGGGCGTGATCGCCGTTGTGATGATCGTGTCGGCACTGCGGAAGATGTGCTTGAGCGATCGCCCGAGCAGAACCGAGGTGTCGGCGTAGAAGTGTGTGCTCATGACTCGTCCTTTCCTACGAGTGTGAGAAAGATCTCCTCAAGGCTGGGTTGCTTTTCTATGTACTCGACCTTCGCGGGCGGCAGAAGTCGCTTGAGCTCGTCAAGGGTTCCGTTCGCGATGATGCGGCCCTCGTGCAGAATCGCGATGCGGTCGGCGAGCTGCTCAGCCTCTTCGAGGTACTGCGTCGTCAGAAGCACTGTTGTACCGTGCTCTGCGAGCTCGCGCACGATCGCCCAGACGTCCTGACGCGCTTCGGGGTCGAGTCCCGTCGTCGGCTCGTCGAGAAAGATCACCTTCGGGCTGCCGATGAGACTCATCGCGATGTCGAGACGACGACGCATGCCTCCCGAGTAGGTCGCGACCTTGCGCGTTGCGGCCTCGGTGAGTGAGAACCGGCCGAGCAGATCGTCGGCAATCTGGCCGGGGCTCTCGAGGTGTCGCAGCCGCGCGACGAGGATGAGGTTCTCGCGACCGGAGAGCACTTCGTCGACCGCGGCGAACTGACCGGTGAGGCTGATCGACTCGCGCACTGCGAGGGGGTCTGCCGCGACATCCACACCGTTGACTGTTGCGGCTCCCGCGTCGTGCGTGAGCAACGTCGAGAGGATGCGCACGATCGTCGTTTTGCCTGCTCCGTTCGAGCCGAGCAGCGCGAAGATGCTGCCGGACGCCACTTCGAAGTCGACACCGCGCAGCACGTGCAGCTCTTTGTACGACTTCTCGAGGCCCGAGACGACTATGGCGCTCATGATTCGGCCTCCGACTGCCTGATTGCCTCGAGCAGGCGATCTTGTTCGCGCTTGATATAGCCGCCCTTCGAATAGTTCTGAATAAGGGTGTCGATGAAGTCGATCGGGTCGTCGCCGACGATCGCGCGGATCGGAGTCTCATCGGCCGCGGCCCGCTCGAAGATGTCGGCGAGGTCTTCGTACAGCGACGCGGCATCGTCGCCCTCGACCGGTCCGAAGAACATCACGTAGCGCTCCAAGCCGTCGACCGCGGTGCGATAGTTCTCGGGCAGCAGTTTGGTTCGCGCCTTGTACGCCCGCCAGCGCCGCTTGTCACCGATCATCTTTGTGGTGATATCTGAAATACCCATGCTCATTTCCCTTTCTCGCGAAGCTGTTCGAGTCGTTCTGACAAAAATCGCCAGGTCTTCCAGAACTCATCGAGTTCTCGTTCGCCCTGGCTGTTGAGCGAATACACCTTGCGTGGCGGACCCTTCTCGCTCGGACGCTTTTCGACGTCGACGAGCCCCTTCTGCTCGATGCGGATGAGCAGCGCATACACGGTGCCCTCCGCGATCTCGGTGAATCCCTGTGCGCGCAGCAGTGTCGTGATCTCGTACCCGTACGCGGGGTTGCCGACGAGCAGCGCGAGCACAATGCCCTCGAGTGTGCCCTTGAGCATCTCCGTCATCTGTTTGCCCACCGGGGCACCTCCACTACTCAGTACTACTAGCTACCAGTACATAGTAGCGCTAAGTAGTGAGCGCGCAAGGGGTATTTCAGACCGAATGGATGTCGCGCGACATCCATTCGGCCGTGCGCCTCGTTTGGCCTAGGAGCGCCCGATCGCCATCAGCTCACGCGCCGTCGTGGAGCCCTCGGGCACAGCGATCGTGAGCGAGTTGCTCTGCATACGAACCGTGAGCTCGACGAGCGCCTCATAGGTCGGGTGTGGCTCGCTCTTTATCGAGCGGAGGCCCGACAGGGTGATGACCGTGTGGCGGTGTGAGAGGTCGGGCTTCTTGAGCACGTTGACCCAGTCGCGCCTCGAGATGATGTGCAGCTCTGTGGGGGTCGTCGCGACGATCAGTGCGCCGAGCACGTGGGTGCGGCGCAGCAGGCGGGCCAGCCCGGAGCGGTGCGCAACAGTTCCGTGCCCGTGCACCGCACGGATGCGCAGCAGTGGCTCGCGGCGCTCGAGCTCGCGCAGCTGGCCGACCAACATGCGGTCGATGGCGCTCAGGTCAAGGGCCGCTCCGTACGGCGAAGTCTTGTCTACCGCAAGCGGCTTCGGACGGATGAGTTCGACGAGCGAGGCGATCGCCGGTGCTCCCGCGCCATTGAAGTCGATGACGTGCTCGCGCCCGTTGGCCGTGTAGAGCGTCAGGCTACCGTCGAGAACGTTGAGCGACTGCGAGATCGCCACGACATCCTTGTAGTCGATCAGCGACTCGGTGAACCGTGCGCCATAGCGGCTGAGAATCGTGATCCCGGCCTCGCCCGCGATGAGCAGATGATCGTAGAGATCCATGTCGGCTGTTGCGTCACGCCTCGTGATGTTGCGCGGCACCTTCAGCACAAGCTTCGCAGTCTCGAAGTTGAGCGGGTAGGCGGCGTACAACCGCGGAACCTGTTCGGCCGTCGTAACCCTGTCGATCCACGGGCCAAAGGCGTCGAACTCGGGGGTCATTGCGGCGAGAACCATGGGGTCAGGGTATCCCGCCCTTTCGGAAATTCAGGAAATCGGCACTTTCCGTCCGGCGCCGTGCCCGGTTTTGCGCCATTTCGGGTGCGGCGTGAGGAACGATCTCCTGAATTTTCAGCGTACTAGGGAGTGGCTACGCGAATCCGGCCGGTCGGGCGGGCGCTTATGCCACAGCGAGAGTGCTCCCCCAAAAGCGGAAACAAAAAATACCTCACCTCGCGCCGATAGTGTGAGCACATGAGAAAACTGGTCGTTGCCGCCGTGCTCGCGCTATCCGCAACACTGCTGGCGGGATGCAGCACTCTCGCAACACCCGAGCCCGAGCCCACTCGCGAGTTCGTTATGCCCGACTTCAAGATCACCGACTGGCATGACGCGCCGCTTGACGAGTTCACCGAGGCTTTCACCGATATCGACACAACTTTCCTCATCGATCTACCCGAGGCGATCGCTCAGAAGAATGGCGACCTGCTCTGGAGCATCGGAAGCGGCTCGATCAACACCGGCTTCGCCAGTTTTGACACCTGGGCACGCGCCAACTACACAATTACCGACGACGGCGACGACCGCGAAACCGAGTTCGTCACGGAAGACGACCGGCTGATCAAGCTCAGTTATCGCGCGATGGGCGACGGTGTCATCATCAACTTCTTCGTCAGCGACGACTCAACCGATTAAAGCGAGAAGGACCGCCGTTTCCGGCGGTCCTTCTCATCGTCTGTCGGGCTGACAGGATTTGAACCTGCGACCCCTTGACCCCCAGTCAAGTGCGCTACCAAGCTGCGCCACAGCCCGTGACTTGCCCGCTCCGAAGAACAGGCCTCGAATAGCTTAGCGCCTCTGACGGGGTGCGCTATCCACTTCGCGCCTCGGCTAGTCTCAGGTGCTTTGAGTTTGTAGGCTGCTGCACGGCGCGGCATGGTTTAGCGACGGTGGCAGGGGTTGCAACCCGGGCCGGCGTCGTATGCCCGGGCACGGTACACACAGGCAAAGAAAGGCATGACATGGATGCTCGACAGCAGCGCACACGCACTGCACTCTCGAGGGCGATCCTGAAACTCGCAGCGACGAGCCCGGTGACAGAAATCACCGTGAGCGAGCTCGCAACCGAAGCCGGGATCAACCGCTCAACGTTTTACGAACACTCTGACTCTCCGGCCGCGCTGTTGCGGTCGACCCTGCGCGACGAACTCGACGAGATCCGCGACCGCTACCTCATCGACCCCGCTGACATCGGCGCCGCGATAACTGTGACAACGCGCGACGTTCTCACACATGTCGAGTCGCACGAGGCCATCTACGCGCGCGGCCTCGGCCTCGACGACAACGCGGGAGAACTGCACTCAATGTTGAGCGCACAGTTCGCGCAGACGGTTCGGCAGCTTCTTCACCACGGCGACATCACTCTTCCCGAGACAGAGAACGCCGAGCTGCTGCGTGCGAGTGTGCCGCGCTACATCGCCGACGGTACGGTCGGTGCGATCGAATCGTGGCTCAGCAGCCCCGCACCGCGCACTCACGAGCAGTTTCTCGCGACCTACCGCGCGTTGCTTCCCGAGTGGTGGCCGATCAGCTGATAGAAGCTCAGTCGAGCGGAAGGCGCGCTTTGAGCGCGGGCCAGGCCGCACCGAATCCCGGATGCAACGGCCGCTGCTCGACAGCGTCAACCGCGATCCACGCGAGTGCTTCACTCTCGGCGTCGCCGATCACGGGCTCGAAGAACTCCAGAGCTTCGACGACGACGGTTGTGTAGCTCCAGAAGCCGAGGTCGAGCACGCTCGTAAAGAGCACGCGAAGTTTCTCTGGCGGAACCCCTGCTTCTTCGTGCGCCTCACGCAGAGCCGCGACATCCGCCGCCTCGTTCTCTTTGCGCGCTCCCCCGGGCAGCCCCCAGGTGCCACCGAGGTGACTCCAGCCGGCGCGCAGCTGCATCAGGATTCCGGCGTCGCGGTGCCAGACGAGCAGGCCGGCGGCGCCGTAGCGACCCCAGAAGCGAGCGCCGTCAGGCCCAAACACCCACGCGTCACCCTTGTCGCGCAGGTGTGCTGGCGGCAGGGGTGGCGGCGTGGGTTCGGTCATGAGCTACGAGCGGCGCTGGCGCTTCTCGCGCACGCGCATGTTGACGTTGATCGGGCTGCCTTCGAAGCCGAAGATCTCGCGCAGGCGGCGCGTGATGAAGCGGCGGTACTGCGGGTCAAGGAACCCGGTCGTGAAGAGCACAAACGTCGGCGGACGCGAAGCGGCCTGCGTGCCGAACAGGATGCGCGGCTGCTTTCCTCCGCGCACGGGGTGCGGGTGCTCTGCGACGAGCTCGGCGAGAAGCGCGTTGAACTTTCCGGTGGGAATGCGGGTGTCCCACGACTCAAGCGCGAGCTCAAGGGCAGGAACCAGCTTCTCCATGTGACGACCGGTCTTCGCCGAGATGTTGACGCGCGGCGCCCAGGCGACGTGACCGAGGTCTTGCTCGATCTCGCGCTCGAGAAGGCCGCGGCGTTCGTCGTCGAGAAGGTCCCACTTGTTGAACGCGAGAACGAGCGCGCGGCCCGACTCGAGAACGAGGTCGATGATCTTGAGGTCTTGAACAGAGAGCGGTTCGCTCACGTCAAGCATCACGACGGCGACTTCGGCCTTTTCGAGAGCCGCGCTCGTGCGCAGCGTCGCGTAGAAGTCGGCACCCTGCGAGAGGTTGACACGGCGGCGAATACCAGCGGTGTCGATGAAACGCCAGAACTTGCCACCGAGCTCGATCTGCTCGTCGACCGGGTCACGGGTTGTGCCCGCGAGCTCGTTGACGACAACGCGCTCTTCACCGGCGGTCTTGTTGAGCAGCGAGCTCTTTCCGACGTTCGGGCGTCCGAGAATCGCGACACGACGCGGGCCACCCACTTCTTCTTTCGCGACGGCCGAGACCTCGGGAAGAATCGTGAGCACCTTGTCGAGAAGGTCGGCAACGCCACGGCCGTGAACGGCGGAGACGGGCCACGGCTCGCCGAGTCCGAGGCTCCACAGCTCTGCGGCCTGCGGCTCCTGGCGCGAGTCGTCGACCTTGTTGGCGACGAGAATGACGGGCTTCTTTGTACCGCGAAGCAGGCGAACGACGTGCTCGTCGGTCGACGTGGCTCCTACGGTCGCGTCGACGACGAAGAGCACGGCGTCGGCGAGGTCGATTGCTACCTCGGCCTGGGCCGCGACAGAGGCGTTGATGCCCTTCGCGTCGGGCTCCCAGCCGCCGGTGTCGACGATCGTGAAGTGGCGCGTGTTCCACTCGGCCTTGTAGTTGACGCGGTCGCGCGTGACACCGGGGGTGTCTTCTACGACTGCCTCGCGGCGGCCGATGATGCGGTTGACAAGCGCCGACTTACCGACGTTCGGGCGACCAACGATCGCGAGAACGGGAAGCGCGGGAAGGTAGGTGATGGCGTCGGGGTCGTCCGACGAGAGGTCGAGGAGTCCGAGGTCTTCGTCGTCGAGGTCGTAGTCCTCGAGTCCGGCACGGAGGGAGGCTGCGCGCTGCGCTGCATCCGTGTCATCCATCGAAATGATGCGGTCTGCGAGACCCGAGTCGATTTCGGGAAAGTCATCAGTGTTGTCAGCCATTGTTAGCAGTCCTTTTGTGTTTCGGGCCGCTTAGCTACTGGGCGGCCCGCACGAGTTCGACCACAGCAGAAATTGTCTGCTCGAAGTCGAGATGAGTGGAATCGACGGTCACGACACCGTCTGCGGCGTTCATAAAATCGACGACCCGGGAATCC
>Ga0247805_1000086_pt1 | contig 73951 bp, 58 predicted proteins | sample UWRJL044104R1_FD_180930 | JGI IMG/M metagenome (GOLD analysis project Ga0247805, IMG submission 180930) | Plant litter microbial communities from Arlington Agricultural Research Station in Wisconsin, United States - UWRJ-L044-104R-1 | ecosystem: Environmental > Terrestrial > Plant litter >...
GTGGACGTTCTTGGTGGAATTGGCTGCAATTGAGGACCAGGAAATTGGCTTGATTTATCCAAACTTGTTGTTCTCGCACGGTGAGATGCCGGATGAGGCAATGGAGAAAAGCTTCGAAGCCGATATGAGCGATGACATCTATGGCGACTATGAGGATGATTTTGATGAGGATGACTTGGATAATCTTGACGGTGGCGACAACTTCGAGGATTATGGGTTTGAGGAGAATTGGAATTAGAGAGCTTCAAAGGTTCAAAGTTGCAGAGCTTCAAAGTTTGAAAAACTAGAAAGATATGGGAACATTTAGGGATTTGTTGATTTGGCAGAAGGCAATGAACTTGGTGACCGAAATATATCAACTGACAAATTTGTTTCCAAAAGAAGAAATCTACGGATTGACCTCTCAAATTCGAAGAAGTGGAATATCTATTCCAAGTAATATCGCAGAAGGTTATGGTAGAAATGGCACTAAAGATTATTTGAAATTTTTGAATATTGCCATTGCTTCGCTTTATGAAATGCAAACACAACTTGAGATTGCATACAATTTAAAATACATTAACGAATTTCAATTTAATAAAATATTTGAAGAAAGTAGGGAAATTGAAAGGATGATGAGTTCTTTTATTCGGAAGATTAACGACAGAAGCTAAACCTTTGTTGCTTTGAACCTTTGCCACTTTTCTACTTAGCAACTTACAAAACAATGATCAATCTATTCAACACTCATATTGAGTCGCTTTCTATCCACAGAGTAGGGAACAAGAGCCGTAACGAGGCTATTTTTTTATCGGAACAACCATTTTCTTTGGGAGATGAGATTGTGCCCTTGATTAAGGAGTACTTTTTCAAGCCGTTCAGGGAAAAAGAGGAAAATTATTTCCAGTTTGCCCACGAGGTAGATTTGGATTACAACGACATGTTCAAATTGGCTTCTGAGATTTTTGCTGATCCTTCGAGTATCCACGAGGTTTCTAAAAAAATCACGAAGCATTTGTTTGAGCAATCGAATCATCCCCATATTAAAAATGGAGAGGTATATGTTGCGTATCTGAGCAATGTGAGCATCGATAACAATGTGGTAGATGCAATCGGAATCTTTAAAAGCGAGTTGCAGGCTGATTTCTTGCAGTTTGAAGAGAAGGATACCCACTTGGAAATGATCTTGCAGCAAGGAATCAACCTGAACAAGTTGGACAAAGGTTGCTTGATTTTCAATCATAAGAAAGAAGAAGGCTATAAAATCCTGACGGTGGACAGCAACCGTTATGATGCAAGATATTGGTTGGAGCATTTCCTTTCGGTGGATGCTTTTCAAGACGAAAACTTCATGACCAAAAAATACTTGAAATTTGTTCAGGATTTTGCGAAAGATGTGGTGCTTCCTGCTGAAGACAAGAAAGAGGAAGTGATGTTTATGAACCGTTCGGTGAATTATTTTGCCAAGAACGACCAGTTTGAAGAGACAAATTTCTTGAACGAGGTTTTGGACAATCCAGATTTGATTCCGGAATTCAAAAACTATAAGGTAGATAAGGGAGAGAAATACAGCATAGAAGACATCACTAATTTCCCAATTGCAAATGCTGCGGTTTCTGATGCGAGAAGAAAGATGAAAAACGTGATCAATCTGGATACGAATATTCAAATAAAGCTTGATTTTATCAATCCGGAAAGTGCCGAGAAATATGTTGAAAAAGGCTGGGACGAGGAGAAACAGATGTATTATTATCTGGTTTACTTCAACAAGGAGCAGAAATCATAGAGATTGTATAGTCAAGAAAGATCCCCAATTGTTTTACAGTTGGGGATTTTTTTTGCGCAACCTTTTCAATTCTTTCAACTCTTGTATAAAACCTTAAAGACAAACAATATGAAAAAAATATTTTTAGGATTAATCAGTATGGTATTGCTGAGTTCTTGCGGAAACGATGATAACGGATCCGATAATTGCTTGTCTTACTCGGAAGCTTATGTAGATACTGTTGAGCCACTAGAAACTGCAGATGCAATAGGCTTTCCTTTTAAGGTGAATTTTGTAGTAATGAACGGCTGTGGCGATTTTGATTCTTTCGAAGAAACAGTTGCAGGAAATGTTGTAACGGTGAACATTATTGCTAAATATGAAGGATGTGTTTGTACAGAAGCGTTAGAAATAAAAGAGGCTGTTTATAGCTTTAAGCCAACAACACCCGGAACTTACACAATACGATTCAAGGATTCAGAAGATACTTTTATTACAAAAACAGTTACTGCAGAGTAATTGCAAATAGGTTGTTTAGATAGGAAAATCCCTTTCAAACGAAAGGGATTTTTTTTGGGATTAAGTATGCTTATTTATTCAACGACCATTCCAGTGCTTTTGCTTTCGTAGTCCTAAAAATAGTATTGTGCTGTTCTTTCGGCTCATCGGAGTAGTGCCATTTTAGGTTTTTATTGTTTTCCGATTTCAAAGTTTCCGAAAGGGCTCTCGTACCTTTATAAATGTCTTCGGCATTCGAACCTGCAAACCAGAATCTTTTTTCTCCTGTTGGAAATTTCGCCAACAGTTGTTTTACGGTTTTTACCAACTGTTGGTTGTTCCACCATAAAGAAGGATCAAAGGCGATATAGAAATCGAACATTTCGGGATGCGTCAGAAGTGTTTCCACTACAAAGAGTCCGGCAATCGATTCGCCCATAAGCCCTTTTTCAGAAGTTGTCCTGTAGCGTTTGTTGATTTCAGCAAATAGTTCGTCGTTGACAAATGCCCTGAACTTCTCCGAGCCTCCTACAACGGGGGCAATTTCTTTGTCTTTTGCTACCTGTGTAGGTCCTGTGAGATCTCTTCTTCGTTCGGTATTTTCGATGCCAACCAAAATGATCGGTTGTATCTTTTTCGCTTTTATAAGTTCGGCAAGCGTATTGGCTATATGCGGAAAATCTTCTTTGATACCGCCGTCCAGCATATATAGGACGGGAAGCGAGTCTGTGTTTTTTGTATATTCTTCGGGTGTCCAGACATTGATGGTCCTGGTTTCGTTTACAGCTTTCGAAGCTATCCTGAAAGTATCGTGCTTCGGGATTGGGTCTTGGTTTTGAGGTGTGTCTTGATAGTTTGTTAGCGTAAAGAATAGTAATAAATAAAATGGAATAGTTTTCATAGTTTTTGGATTATATAATGCTGCTAATTTTTTAACCCTACCTCACAAGCTGCGTGAAGCCATTTCAATCGGCTATTATAAGTTTGTGCTTCAACACCACAAGTAAACATCGGTTTTGGTAATTTTTCTATTTCTTTCAGATACATTGTTGCATTTTTGAAATCTTTTTCTTCAACAGCAATCGAAGCTAAATTTAAATGTGATTGTCTTTCATAATAGCCCCAATTTGAATTCAGATTTATGACTTTTATAAATAGATCTTTTTTTTCGTTATTATCATTGCTTAACTCAGCAACGTAGTATAAATAAATGGCTTGCTTTTCTGAATCAGGATAATTAACTGCCAGATTTTTAAAAATCTCATAAGCGTGGGATATACAATAATCCCCAATCTTTTCCTGATCTTTAAGATTAAGCTTGTCAATTTCAGTTGGCAAATGATCTTTGTCGTTGCTGTTCAGAGCTTCCAAATAGGAATATGCTTTTTCCAGTAGCTCTTTTTCTTCAGAAGTTTCATCCTGAGCAAAGAATAGAGTTGGTAGAAAAAATAGTAATGTAAAAAGGGCTCTCTTCATATCTAATAATATAACACAGCTACATACTTTCTTTTTTGACTGGAGAGGTATCTTTTTTCAGCAACACCAGTTCATTGCCTTTAAACTCATAAATATGTTTTTCGGTCCAATGATAGGAGATACTTTCCCGCATGTTTATGCCATTAACCTTAAATGAAATGATAATCTGATTGCCTTTCACTTCCAAGTTGATTTCATCAAATGTATTCTGAATCGTGGCACCATCGGGTATTGTCGGACAATTCTCAAGTTCTTTCAAGATGTCTTTATTTCCCCTAAACCAAAACCGCAGTAAATCCAGATGCGGATTCGAGCATTGATAGCCAAGTCCCAAAGCATCCGGAATCCTGCACCTTAAATTGCTTCTGCTTTCGGTAACTTGTCCGTCCCATTCGCATTCGTTTCCGATAAAGGTGGCCACATAGGCCAAAGCTGCTTTTTCGGGTTCGGTAATAGTTTTGATGTAGTTTTCGTTGAGCACGATGCTGTTCACTTCCATCTTCAATTCTTCATTGTAAAGGTTTTTTCGCCACAGGAATTTGATTTTCTTGTTGGTGAGTTGTAATGGTTTTAACACCTTACTGCTAATCAAAAACTCCGTATGGTCCAGATATTCCGGATCACCGGCGCGGCGGAGGCTGTCCATTTTCCATTCAATGGCTATCTTGTCGCCTCTGACGAAGGTAACTTCTCCCGTATTATAAATCAGTCCGATGGTGTCCTTGTTTTTGGCGACACTAAAAATAAAATCATCGCCCTGGTCATTGAAGTCTACAAAATCTACCGTGTCGGTATAATTGGTGCCGAGTTTCAGGGTTTCGTTGAGTCGTAACTTACTGCTAAAGTCGTTGTGGGTGCTGTCCGATGGATTGATGACTACCGTATTTTCCGGCAGTAGATTTGTCTTGGGTTTGTTTTCGCAGGAGGACAGAAGGATAGCGGACACTATTGCTAGGACTATTTTTTTCATGGTAGTGGGTTTCAGTTCTTTTATTTAAAGATAATGAAATTTGGTTTGATTGGAATTTAGGTACAAACAATCGACGCATTTAGTATTTACAAATCCACTTGGAATTTTTCTACCAAAAAAGAGAACGTTTTTTATGTCTGACTTTTCAATTTTAGTTTTACTTAAACAGATTCCATACCAAATTCCCATTTCATCTTCATTATAATCCATTACAATACCATACAATGGATTGCTTTCTGTTTTTATAGAAATTATATCGCCAATTTTTAATTTTAGATTTTTCGCTTTTACATCAGTCCAATTTGGTTTCATAATTTCCGGATGTAAATCTTTTGAGTTTTGTCCGCAACCTGAAAAAATTAAAAGTAGAATTAGTAGGCTTATTAAATTTTTAGATTTCATTTTTTTATTCTAAATATTCTTTGTTTACGCGAATTTTAATTACCGCCAACGTTTGGCCGCTAAGCGAGGTTGCTGAAAAAGCGGACTGAGTTCTCTCTGCCAAGATAAAACTTTCTTCGTGAAGATGAACATTCAATTCAATGAAAACTCAGCAATCTCGACTTAGCGGCGGTTGGGCGTAGCGACTATATTCTATTAAATTTTTTTGTAATTGTGACGTAGTTATCTGATAAAACAAACTCCAAACATTCTGTAATTAACGATTTATCTAAGTCGTCAATTTTGGGACTGAACGCAGCATTCCTAATTGCTAAAATGATTCTTGCTTCTAAGTCAGAACGAACTGCAACTATTTTTTCATTAATTATTAAGCTCCCTGGATAAAATTCTCGTTTACGTTTTTCCAAAAACATTGTTTGAGTAAATTCTATTTTAAATTCGTTTGAATAATCATCTGTAGCTAGCAAAGTAATTGTTCCGCCATCCATCCAAGCCAGAAGAGAATTTATCGTCAATTTACTTTTAGGTTCGAACATTTCCGATTTAGTTTGTGAGTTACGCCCAACGTTCTGGCGCTACACGAGGTTTGGGATTAAGAATGCGTAATCTTTCGGATTTGCCAAATTTTCCAAGTACAAAACCATCTTCAAATTTTGCCAAATGCCCAGCTTGCTTGTAGCGTGTGTTGGCGGTAGTTTTTTTATCTTGTGTAATTTGGTTTGTCAAGTAAAACTGGTCTTGGGTTAAGAAGTGTCCATTTTGTTGCAAGCTCGCATAGATAATTTAGCTCGTCAGTTTCTGCACCTTTGTTTTTACGAATGTCTTGTACAAGGGAATTTAATTTTTCAAGTTCATCAGTTGACAAAGCGTTATTTGAAGCTAAATGCACCAAAAAAGCGTCCAACATTTTTTTGAAATCAACATTCCAATTCGCACCGCCATTTCTGTATATTTCATCACGCACTCTTCCTGAAATTCGCACAACTTCTCCTTGCACTGTTTTTGCATTTCCGTTTGATGGAATTAAGAGTTCCCATAATTCTTCAAATTGTTTTTGCCAAGTTGCTCCGCTCACAATTATTTGAGATACACCATCGTGCATAACGCGTTTTTTTACAGGCGAAACTCTATAAATTTCATAAAGTTTGTTTAGTGCTTCGTCTGTTTGTTGCAGATAATCTTTGTTGAAATTTTGACGATGAAACTCAAAATTTTCTCCGATACGAGTAATACTGTCTTGCATCTTTTGGGTTATCTCTGTATTTTTCAGTAGGAGTTCTGATATTTCTACCAAATTCACAATGTCAAGATTACTTGCACGACTTAGAGCATATTCAAGAGGCGTTTGCTTATTTGCATTGAGAACTTTGGTATTTGCTCCATATTCAACCAATTGCTTTACTGAAGAAACATTGAAACCACTTCCTGAAGCAAGTTGCAAAGGTGTATCTCCATCCTTGTCTACTGCATTTACGTTTGCTCCAAGTTCTAAAAATGCTGTAATCTTACCACTTCGAGCCATTGTATGCCTATGTAGTGCTGTACGCCCATAAATATCTACGGCTTCGATGTTTGCTCCATTTTCTACCAACCAATTAACAAATTCATTAGGAACACTGAAAAAGCTAAGAGCCGTTGCTTTTCCATAACCACCTCTTGCATCTAATTCACAAGTGTCAAAAACCTTTTTGAGATTTTCTATTTCATTTTCTTTGATTAGTTCATCAAAGTTTTTAGGAAGTGTAGTTTTCTTTTTTGATTTTTTTTTCTGATTGCTTTCTGGTTCGTTAAAATTAACGTCAGCTTTAGGTTTTGAATTGTTTTTCTTCAGAAAGTTAAATAGTCCCATTAATATGTAATTTAATATTATGTCGTATTGTTAGGTTGTGGTCGTTCGGTAAAATTACCGCCAACGTTCTCGCGCTACAAGCAGCGTTATCTTTCGGATTTGCCAAATCATCCCAAATACAAAACCATCTTTAAATTCAGCCTAAAACCCCAATCTCGCCAAACGGCTGTTATCACTGTGTTTTTATTCAGTTAGTATTTTATTTATAATTTTTTCTATACCTTTTTTTCCAGTTTCACTAAAACCGCCGTATTTCATATTCGGCGAAAAAGGAATTGATTTTGTCATTCCACAACCTTCCAAGCACAACCAAATTTTACCGATTTCCTTATCTTCCTTATTGTAAAATCTCAAAATATATTCTGACTCAATAACTTCCCAAGTTGTTTCTCCCCAATCGAAATTAACAGGATTATTAAAAAAAGTAATTACTTCTGCTTTACTTGATTTCGATAACGTTTTTGAAGTCAAACGACTTAACAAAAATCTGTTTCTAAATAATTTCACTTCTGCAACTTGTTCTCTTGGAAAGCTATATTTTTCATTCCCAAAATTCTTTTCAAAGGCTTTTTCTTGTTCTTCAGTTGTTTTATACATATAAAATTCAATCATTTCTTCTTTCGGTGTGAAAGTCGAATAATATTGTCCTCTATCAAAAACATCAGAAACAATGATAAATCCAATAATTATGATAATAAAAACGATAAGTAATATTTTCCAGATAGTTCTCAAATTGCAGTTCGGTTATAAAATGAGTGATAACGTTCTGGCGCTTGGCGAGGTTGGGGAATAAAGATGCGAGATTTTTCGGTTATGGGTAATTTCCAAATACAAAACCATCTTTCCATTAAACCCAATGCCCAAATCCGTTGTAGTGACTGTTATGAGCTGGCTTTTTAGCGTTTCCAAAATTGCCACCATTTCGATTTGTTTTTCTCTCGTTCTCTTAAAATTAAATCATTAGTGTCAATTCCGATGGAAGTTCTAGCGTTATAGGCTATTAAGTAATCTTTATGATTTATATAAGTTAGAATCTTTTCCTTTATTCTTGGGTCATTTAAGCGTGATAAATAATGAAAAGTAGAAATCAAAGTATATGTTTCTGTAACATTTTCAATTTCATTTAGCGCAATATTTTTCATTTCTTCATCTCCGCCTTTTATTTCATTTATATAACTCGCCCAAATTATTCTCTCCGATGATTTTTTGGTTAATTCCAACCTCTTTTTCAAAGCTTGAAATGAATTTTTGGATTTCATAATTGCAAGAGTTTCGCCAATTAAAGTGTCGTTATTCGTTTTAAGCATTTCAATTAAGTTTTGCTCAACTTTCACTTTTTCCATTTCAGAAAGTGAGAGAACGGTATGCTCGTTACTAAATCCATTCCGATGTTGATAATCAGCGGGAGGAATAATTTCTTTTAGAAGTTGATTAATATCTCTCATTTTTTTAAGCTTGCCCATAACGTTCTCGCGCTACAAGCAGTTTGGGGTTAAATTAAGCCTTATCTTCGGATTTGCCAAATCTTCCAAATACAAAACTATCTTTTTCATTAAGACAATTGCCCAAATCCGTTGTAGTGGCTGTTATAGGGCGTTTTTTTATTTATTTCGAAAATCGATGTTTATTCTATCATTAGTTTTCCCCCAATAACTAAACACAACTTTTCCTTTAATTTCATTTTCTTTTAAAACGCCTATATATCTTGAATCCATTGCGTTATCACGGTTGTCTCCCATTAAATAATAGCTGTCTTTGGGAATTATTATTTCGTGTTCTGCATTTTCGTTGTCTTCAAAAGGCTTTTTGAACGTATAAATTTTATGCTTATGACCATTTGGAAGTTCTTCTTCGTATTCTTTAACATCAAATTCCTCACTTTTTGTTTCTTTAATAAATGAGGTTTTGCATTTTTTTCCATTAATTATTAAAAGATTGTTCTGAATTTCAATTCTGTCATTTGGTAATCCAACTATTCTATAAATCCAAGGATATAGACTGTCTCTTTTTTGAAAAATTACAATGTCTCCATAATTTGGTTTTATATTATTGAAAGCTTTTAAATCCGCAATGACTTTGTCTCCAACTTTTATAGTTGGTTCATTTGAAGTTGTTGGGATTTTAAAACTTTTAACTCCTACAATTGAATTAGTATCATAAAACCATAGTATTGTGTAAATTCCAATTATAATACCAAGAAAATAATACCAAGTATTATAAGGTTTTGGTGTAAAGTTTTTTAATTTTTTTGCATTTGTAGTTGCATCATAAATAAGATAAATTCTATATGAAAAACTAATTACTAAAATAGAAATGAATCCAACAAAAAACACTCCTAATTTTGTAAAGGCATACAAAATAGGTAAAAGAAGTTCTATAACTAGAAATATAATTCCTTTTTTAATTTGACCATTATATATTTGACCAAATCCTGGTCCAATTAATGCTAAAAAAAAAGCTAATTTTGGATTTCTAGGTTTGTTTTCTTCTTTAGTGATTTCAGAATTCATAATGTTTATTTTCTGTTTTGCAGTAAAATGCCCTATAACGTTTCGGGGCTTTGCGATGGTGGGGCAATCGAAGTACAAATCTTCAATTTTGCACAAAAGTTGAACCGAAGAACTACCGTTGAAATTTGCAGTTTCGCCCCACTATTGCAAAACCCTTGTTAGCAGATGTTTTTTTTAGTTATTAAGTTTAATTACGCCGGCATAAGTTGCAATCCAAATCGAGCCATCTTTGTCTTTCGTTATTCTCTCACAAAGAATGCTTGGAACGTTTGAATTTTCATTTGTATAAGTTTCCCATTTTTTTGAGTTTGTGTCATAACTTAAAACACCAACTCCGTTTAATGTTATCCACAACAAATTGCTTTCTTCGTCTAAATAAAAATCATTGATTGAATTTTCACTGAACATTTTAGGATTTGGATGACTTATTCTTGTCCATTTTCCTTGTAAGTCTAATACATAAATTCCCGCTTCATCAGATTTATCGTTGTATAAGTCAAACCATAAATTCCCTTTTTTGTCTTCATAGATTTTTGAAATGTACGCTTTTGATAAAGGTGAATTTTTATCATTTAATAATTTCGTTACTCCGTTTTCAATAATAACGTTTCCTTCAAATGTTCCAATCCAAATTCTATCTTTTTTGTCAACATAAACACCAAGAGTTTTATCGGTTGGTAAATTAGAATTTTGTTTATTAATTACTGACCAATTCTTTCCGTCAAACTTTGCTACACCGTCCCAAGATGTAAAAAATACATTATTTGAGTGGTCGACAAATATTTTTCTTGCCCAATTTATCGGAGAATTTATTGAGTCGTATTTTGTCCAGTTTTTATTGTCATATTTATAAACATCATAGCCAGCAACAAACCACTTATTATTTTTATTGTCAACTTCTAAATCTCGTACTGATTGTGTTTCATTTTTATTATAAGCAGGAGAAGAGATTAATGTGTTTTTTGAGTTAAAATGTTCCCATTTCCCATTACTTATCTTTACAATACCATTGTCTGTTCCAATCCAAATATTATTTTCTAAATCATTTGCAACGGCTCTGGTCATATCCCAAGGTAATTCTGAATTCTGTTGAGTAAATACAGTCCAACTTTTTGAAAGTTTGTCTTTATCCGTTCCTTTTATTTCGGGACTTCCAACTGATTTTACGTTTGATTGGTTAGTGAAATCAAAAACTTTTCGTTTCGCTGAAAAATTACCGTTTTCAAATGTAAAAATCAAAGAAACAGATGAATTCGTTTTTTTATTTTTTGAAATTGCAGGTTCCCAATTTGTGGTTTGATTTATTGCTTTTTGCAATCCTAATTTTTTGGATGAAATATTTGTTTGATTTAGTGAACTCAAAAGGCAAGTTTTCCCATTTTCGTCAATTAGGATTTGAACTTCAATATTTCCTTTTATTTTGCTCAAACTTTTTTTGTCAAATTTATCTACTAATTCATTGATAAATGCTTTTGGAGCTTCTGCCTTTGTGTCGCCACAATCAAGACAAAAACTTGTCAATTTGCAATTGTCATATTTTTCAGAATATAGATGTTGTGAATAGCTAAAAGTAAAGCTTAATAATATAAGTATTAGTGAAATGATTTTCTTCATACGTTGGGTTTTCTAAAATATCTGCTAACGGTTTGCAGATTTGCGATGGGCGGGCTTCTCACCACAAATGTTTATTCGGAGCAATACACTTTCCTTAACCACAAAACTGTCTGCGGGGAACGAAACCCCGCCTATTGCAAATGTGCTGTTAGCTGCTGGCAATTTCTCAGAATGGTAAGTCGTCATCTGTTTCACTTTTATCGTTTACTGTCGGTGTTTGAAAATTTACACTTGGTTGTCCATTTAATGTTACTTCTGAAATGTCATACGGCAATTTAATAGTATTGAATTTACCTATTTTATGATTGCAGTAGCTTACGACACTGCAATTTAAGCACTTGTTTGGATATGAAATTCTGTCGCCATCTACTTCAAATTTTCCTGTTCTTTTAAATTCGTTAACTCTGCTTAACGATGTTGTAAGTTTGGATTTATTTTCTGTTGTTTTTTCAACCTTGAAGATGCGATATGTCCTAATTCTAATTTTCTTTTTGATATTGCCATTTCCCTCATCTATATCGTCAAGTTGCCAATACCAATAAATTAAGTATCCAAAGTCGATATTCAAAGAAGCTAATTCAAAAATATAGCCATATAGTTTTATCAAGTCATTATTAAATGCTGTGGCAATTCCTTCTGATGTCCGTTTGGTAAACTTCTCTATTACTGCAAAACGTCTACCACTTGTGCTTTCAAATACATAGTCAGGGTTTCCACGAACTGTATCTGTCGGGTTTGAATAAAAGGTGTTGTTTGAACCGTCATAGTTATTGATAACGAGTTTTGCATTGAATATTTCATTAAAGTCATTTTTAACGGTATCACTTATTTCAATTGAGCTGTCTTTGAATGTTTCTGAAATATTTTTTGTTTTCTGAAAATCGTTATATCTGTCAATTAAATGTTTTTTCTCACCAAGCCATTCATCTTTTTCCCAAGTCGAATTAGAAGAAACAGCATAGGTTTCATTTATTGCATAGCTAACTGGGCAAAATTCAAAGTCGCTGAGGTCACTAACAAGTGTGATTTTCTTTGGATTAAAAATTTTTGTGAACGCATTCTTAGTCCTGTTGCTAATCTCTTCTTTAAAATACTTCAAGTATAGAGCAAAACGCAAACGAGTTATTTGAGAGTTACCGTGATAGTCTTCATATATAATTGTTTCAATAATGTATTTTTTGAATTGGGTTTGCTTTATTCCTTCAATTCTCAAACACGTCAAGCAACTTTCAAGGTATTCAATATGTTTATCCAATTTCACTAAGACGTCAGCATAGCGAACAAAGAATGCCTTATGGTCAGAAGCATATTTCTGTCCTTTGAATGAAAAAGGTGAATTACTTAAAACCGTAAAATCCAATTTGTCGAGCCAAGTTAAAGCAGTTGAATTAGAGTTGTTATAGATTAGGTGTTTAACTACACTCAATACTGTTTTGTTAAAAATGCTGCCTGTGTATTTGTCATACTTGTTGGTTCGCGACAACAGGTTTTCTGCATCACTTAAAAGCTCTGGATTATCCCAGTCCTTAATTTTTTCACTATAGTCCAACCAAAGTTCTTCGTTTTGGATTGGTTTGAAGTTTGGATAATTTGTCCTGATAAATGAATGTAATTCTCGTGCATCAGAATAGTTACTCGTCTTTCGTAAGCATTGAGCAAGATAATAGCCGTTCCAATCACTCTTTTCCGCATCCCATATTTCACGAAATAATGGAAGAGCATTTTCAAAGTCTTCTTTCTTTTTAAGCTCGTCAGCTTTAGTTCGTAATTCTTGGATTGTCGGCATTGTGTCGTTCTTTTTGCTTGCAGCTAACGTTCTGGCGCTTGGCGAGGTTGGGGAATAAAGACGGGATTTTTCGGTTAAACACAAATTTTTCAAGTACAAAACCATCTTTAATTAAGCCTAAAACCCCAATCTTGCCAAACGGCTGTTGGCAGTAGTTTTTATGCAATTTCTAATTCATAATTTTTCACTTCTCTTCTATTTGCAAATTTTAACTTTTCAAAAACTACAATTTTTTGAGAAACACCATCAACAATATCATTGTCTTCATTCGGATAACTTGCTAGAATAACAAACTTCCCATTTTTTTCACTTGCGATAAATGATTCCAAGTTTGCTGTATTTAAGTTTATGTCACTAGAGAAGTTGCCTTTTATGAATTCTGATCTTGTTTCTTTATAAATATAAAATGTATATTCTTTTTCATTTTCTTTTACAATTGATAAAACCATTTTGTGTTCAGGTAACCATTCTTGCCAGCCATCTATGAAAACAAAAGACTTAAATGCTGATTGTTGGTTTGGAAAATATAATCTAAAAATGCCGGGAGTATTATTTTCTCTTGCTATCGCTGAAATTCCGATCCAATTTTGGATGTATTCATTAATCAGTTCTTGTGTAAATTCTACCATTTGTTTTAAACTTTGCTTTATTCACTTAGCTTTAAATCTGCAATACTATATGTTTCCATGCCTTGACCTAGTCTTGCAAAATCTCCATAACCGCAAACAGCATAACCGTTTTTAATCTCAAAAACTAACATAACTCCTTTGACTTTATCAATTTCTTCATTTCTGTGTCTAACTCGACTTCCTTTTTGTATCATTTTCGTGTTTTTTGGTAAAATTACTGCCAACGTCCGGCGGCTTCACGTCAGTTGCGACTTTTGGAACCGAGTATTCTTGACGTGGACAAAACGAAGTTATGGAAAAAGCGGTTACATTTTACAAGGGAAGTAGCAATTGCGTGAAACCGCTGTTGTGCGTAGTCTTTTTATCGATCTCGAAAAATGTCTTCGTCAGGTTCTTCGTCATTATTGTCCCAAAAATAACTAACAAAATCAGGAGATTGAATAATTTGTCCATTGTCAATATTTATGTCATCATAATTATGTGCACCAATTGGATATTCCCAAATATCAAAAGTTACGTTTGCGTTACCGCTACAATTATAACACTCAACATAGTCTTCTGCTTGATAATGATTTTCTGTTCCCATACTTCGCTCTGAACTTTCAATGCATTCAAAATCGAGATAAAGTTCGTCGAAAGGAACTACATTTTCCCTATTACAATTTGCACATTGATATATGAGTTCATCATAGTTCCTAGAATTTATAACATTAGATATCTCTTTAATTTTTGCATCTGCAATATCAACATCTAATAGTTCTTTAGATTTATAAATAAACTGAGATTGATCATACATCCAAAATGCCTTTTGATTATTATCATTAAACTCTTTAATAAGTTCTAATCGTGGACTTTCAATTCTGTTTCTGGAATCTTTATAACACCAATCAATTTTTAAGTCATTACAAATAAATATTACGTTTTTGTCCTCCTCCTTTGCATAGGATAAGATCTGTTTCCAAATTATTAAATCACCAAAAATCTGAGTTCCTTCTTTTTCTTTTAAGTCTTTATAACCTGGTGGTATTTCAAATTCATATCTTAATTTCCCTTCAGCAACGATTTTCATAATTTCAGAATATGTCATTTCACTTCCTACTTTTAGATTCTCTTCAAATGCTTTTAAAATTGTGTCATCTTCTTTTAAGGATTTAATTTCTTTCTCTTGTTTACCAATTTCTTCTTTTAAATCCTTTTCAAATTCATTAACTCTAATCTCAATTTCTTTAGTAAAATCAATGAATTTATCTATTTTCTCTTGAGGTAGAAAAGGATGTTTCTCAGGCTTCAAAGTGTCCCTTTTAATTTGTTCTGAAATTTTTAATATTTTAGTTTTGGCTAAAATCAATTCTTTTAGCTTTTCTTCTTTAATTGGGTTATAACTTTCTATAATCGGCTTTTCGATAATTCCTCTACGATTTTTGAGATATTCAAATTGAACATGATACGGTATCCATAATCTGTCTTTTAATTTGGGAAATATTTTCGTAAAAATTTCTTCTCGAGTTTCTCTAGGGTAATAATAAAAGTCAATTAGTGCAGAAGTATCAAAAACTATTAAAGAATCTTTCCAAAGCTCTTTTTCTTTCTCTACACTTAATTCAAATTTTCCGAAATTTTTTCTATCCATATTTCTTAGATTACGCACAACTTGTTTATATGTATGATAAAACTATATATACAACCATTAATAGGCAGCTATGTATGATAAAATCATATACTATATTTTATCAAAAATAACTAAAAAGTTTACAAATCATTAAAAGGGCTCTTAATTTGTCGTAGATTTTTAGTGCTAACATGCGTGTAAATTTCTGTGGTCTTGCTGCTACTGTGTCCCAGGAGCTCTTGAATGTATCTCAATCGGTGCCTGTTTCTAATAAATGAGTGGCATAACTGTGACGAAGCCAATGCAGTGTTACTGGCTTTCTTATTTTAATTTTTGTCAAGGCTTGCTTTAAAATGCTCTGTAGGCTTTGCTGCCAAAAAAGAGTGCAGTCCCACACGCAGTTGTTTTGCCCAACTGCTGCATTGCCTGAATTCAGAGCCGCTGGCTTTGGTTGTCTGTGTCTGTTTTAATTTCCCGGGATGTAACTGAACAATTTGTTGGCCGTTAAGATTTCTGTAAACCAGATGCCAACGCGCCCTGTTGTTCTATTTTTACTGTTGATGCGTGCCACGGTCTAAAAGGGTTATAGTTAATACAATAAAGATACAATTATTTGCATACATTCGTTTTTCCTACGCTATAAATTTAGTATGCATCTAAAGTAATTCTATAATGACTCTATAAAGAAAGCGGTTTTTTATAGAGTCACTATAGACTCATTATAGACTCATTATAGAGTCAACTCGAATAAAGGCAGTATAAAGGAGTTGTTGAAGGTACTTCGTTTTATATTTTCAAAGCATTTACCAAAATAAGGGCTTAGGAAAAACAATGAACAAGTGGCTGATTTAGAAAACAGTAGCACGTTTCAATAATTTAATAAAAAAGTCTCGGTACAAATTGGTGCTATCTATCGTTGAACCTATCTGTGCAGTTGGGTTGTTTTAAACAATAAAGCCGCTTATTGTTTTGTTCTAGCTTTCAGTTTCTTCATAAACAAAGCAAAGGCAGGTAAAAATTCTTCAAACAAAGGATTTTCTCGGTTTTTAAGCATCACTTCGCTGAAAAGCTTCAGTCCAACTGCAAATTCCGTTGCCTGGTTTTCATACTCAAACGGATTGTTGGCTTTTATCTTTTCGATGATGGAAAAAACCTCGTCGTGGTTTTCAAATTCAAATTGAAGAGGTGCATTCAAGTCTAAATCTTTAGGCGAATGTATATGCTCGAGCGTAATCTTGTATTTGTTTTGTTTCTTTTCCATAATCATAGTTTAATGCATCGCATCGGCCGGATTGATCTTGTTTTTTCCTCTCTTGATAAAGAAAATAATCGGGATACAGCACAGGAACATAACACCTAGGTACATGAAGATATCCATATAGGACATTACGGTGCTTTGCTGCAGGATGGTCAAGTCCATCACCTGATAGGCTTTTCCCAAAGCTTCGTTGGAGGTAAATCCTTTCGACATAAAGCCTTGTTGGAGTTGTTGCACGCGTTGCTGTACTTCAAGACTCGTCACGTTGAGGTGGGAGTTTAGGTTCACGCGGTGTTCCTGCGTAAAGCGGGTAATAAACGTGGTGATGATGGCAATACCAAATGAACCTCCCAGCTGGCGCATCATTCCCGTAAAGGCTGCTCCCTCGCCAATCTGTTTCCCCTTTAGGGTAGAAAGCGATAGCGTGGTGATGGGAACAAACAGCAATCCAAGCCCGATTCCTCTCAGAATCAATGGCCAGAACATGTGTTCTTCGCCGGTATCGGGCGTGATGATGTTGTGCATCCAGAACGTGAAGATAAAGAACACCAGGAAGCCGAGTGCCACCATATAGCCCTGCGGCACGCCTCTTTGTATCAGTTTTCCGATAATAGGCATCATAAAGGCTGTGGTGATGGAACCCGGAATCAATAACAATCCCGCATCAAGTGCCGTCCATCCCAGTATCGATTGGGTATAAATCGGTAATATCAAAGTGGAACCGTACAATCCGAAACCTAGTATAAAACACATTATGGTTCCGATTCGGAGGTTTCCATCTTTTAAAACGCTGAGGTTTACGATGGGATGTTTATAAGTGAGTTCCCTCCAGATAAATGCCAGCAGACCTACAATACTCAACACTGATAAGAACACGATTAATTTATCATCGAACCAATCGTCCTGTTGTCCGTGTTCCAATACAAATTGCAACGAACCGATAAACGCCATCAGGAATACAATTCCCCACCAATCGACCTGATTTGCCTTGAGTTTTTCGCCATATTTCGGACTTTTCACGTAAGTGATGGTCAAGAATGTAGCAATGATACCCAATGGAATGTTGATGTAAAAGATATACGGCCACGAATAATTTTCCACCAGATAACCTCCCAATGGCGGACCAAGTGTTGGCCCAACAATAACGCCCATTCCGTAAATTGCCTGAGCCATTCCGCGTTTTGCAACAGGATAGCTCTCGGTGATGATTGTTTGGGCAGTTACCAGTAAGGCACCACCACCCAAACCTTGAATGAATCGGAAGGCCACGAGTTCCCAGATGTTGGAGGCATTTCCACACAAAAAGGACGAAACCGTAAAGATGATGATGGAGGCTGCAAAATAATTCTTTCTGCCAAATTGCTGCGAAAGCCAGCTCGTCATCGGGATTACGATTACGTTGGCAATGGCATAGGCGGTAATCACCCAGGCCACATCGGTCAGGGTAGCGCCAAGGCTTCCTCTCATATCCGTTAAAGCGACGTTTACGATGGTGGTATCCACGATTTCCAGCAAGGCACACATTACCGCCGTGATGGTAATTATGACCCGTCTGAAGCCGTATTCTACTAAGTCGTCTTCTCCTACCATTTCCTTTTAATTATGAGTTATAAGTTATAAATTATGAGTTGGATTATGAGCTGGATTGTGAAGTTATAAGTTAGAAATTGAAAACAACTCTATGACTAAATAACAACAGCCTGCTATTCATAATTCATAACTCATAATTTATAACTAAAATAATTATTTCAAATGCACATCCACATCCACATTCATTCCAGGACGTAAAAGGCTTACTTTTTTAGCATCGTTGTTCTTGTCCAAGCTGATTTTTACAGGCAGACGTTGGATGGTCTTTACGAAGTTACCCGTTGCATTATCCGGTGGCAATAGTGAAAAGCGGGAACCTGTAGCAGGAGAGAAAGAGGTTACGGTTCCTTCGAATTCAGTATCGGGGAAGGCATCTACTTTTAGGGTTACTTTCTGTCCGATGATCATCTTGTTCAATTGGGTTTCCTTGAAGTTGGCGATTACCCAAACTTCTTCGTTGTTGATGATGTAGAACAACGATTGTCCCGGCTGCACCAATTGCCCTGGTTGTATGTTGATTTTAGAAACCTGTCCGTCGATGGAAGCGGTAACTACGGTATAATTCAGGTTTAATTTTGCCGCATCAAGAGCCGCTTTTGCACGGTTGATGTTGGCTGCCGCAATTTCGGTCTGCTTGCTCGAAACATTCGATTTTGCAATGATCACCGATTTCTGGTAATTGCTGGCTTTTTCCTGCTGCTGCAAGATTCTCAACTGGCTTTCGGATTCCAATTTGGCGGCTTCTGCCTGTTCGAATTGTTGCTTGGTAATCGAACGATTCTTGTAGAGGTTGTTATAGCGTTCAAAGTCATTTGTGGCACGCGTCAATCTGATTTTTGCACTTTCAATGTTTCCACCCGCTGATTTTACATTGGATTCTGAAACCGAAATGTTTGCCAATGCACTACCGATATCGGCTTTCGCAGCGGCATAACTTCCTTCTGCAGCAATGATGGCTGCTTCTGCATCGGCAACTCTCACCACATAATCCTTGTCGTCAATAGTAAACAAAGTATCGCCCTTCTTTACAAACTGGTTGTCTTTTACATATACTTTCGTAACATAACCGGTCACCCTTGGGATAATCGGGTTCATATTTTTCTCAATCTGGGCATCGTCCGTCCCTTCGTGCGAAAGCGAATGAACGTATTTATAAACACCGTAAGTGGTTCCTACTATGATCAATACTGCGAAGATGAGTATGAATTTCTTGTTGGTTTTCTTATTTTCCATTATGTTAGTTGTTAGTAGTATTAAAAGATTGTGTTAGTTGTCCGGCTGCTTCAAGCAATTCGTAGTATTTCAACACTACATTTGCTTTTGCGTAGGCTTGGTTTATCTTGGTGCTAAGGGCATCTACATCTGCTTCGAGCAAATCGTTGGTATCGGAAAGGCCATTGTCGTACTTGTCCTTTACAATCCTGTAATTTTCAGAAGCCTGGTCGACTGCCTCGGTATAAACCTTGTCCTGCTTGACGGAAAGCTCGTAGTTTTCGCGTGCCACTACCATTTCAGTCTTGATGTGATCGGTCAGGATGGCCTGCTGGTGCTGGATTTCTTCGAATCTGCTTTTGGCAACCTTCACGTCTTTTCCGTTTTTGAAGATGGAACTCAGGTTGTAGGAAAGTCCGACACCGACGTTCATTGCATTCTCTACACGAACCACATTCTGCAAATCCAGCATCGTATAACCTGCAATCAGTGAAACGGAAGGGTAGTAGTTACTTTGTGCTACCTTGATGTTTGCTTCTGTTGCTTTTTCTGCAAAGTGCAATGCTTCAAGATCCTTCCTGCTTTCCAAAGCTTCATTTTCGGTCTTTATGGTGGTATTGAAAAGATTGGCATCCACATTATCAGGGCTCACTACGATTTGCGTTTCGGGAGAAAGCTTCAAAAGCGTAACCAGATAGTAATTTACCAAGCGAACATTCTTTTCGGCTTCAGCCAACGAAAGTTGCACGTTTGATACCTGGAGTTGTGCCTTCAATAAATCATTTCGTGCAATGATGCCGTTTTGTTCCATCGCTGTAAAATCGGTCACACGCTGTTCACTGCTTTTCAAACTTTCCTTGAAAAGCTCAACCGATTTCTGAGCCTTGTACAAGTCTGCATAGAATTGGACCACCCGCATTGCCGTTTGTTCTTTTGAAAAACCCGCATTGGCTAATTCAGATTTGTATAAATTCTCCGAAGCCTTGATGCTGTTCTTCAATTTAAAACCGGAGAAAATGGGCATCGTTACATTGGCTTGCGCCAAAATCAATTGGTTCACTTTTGGCGAAGAGGTTGTTTCTGTATCAGGGTCGGCTGGTTCAGAAGACTCCTGAGATGATTTAAGCCTGATATCGGCATTGGTCAATCTCAGATACTGTCCGGAGATTTTCATATCCGGATACTGGTTCATTTTCATCGACTGCACCTCGTAGCTTTTGGTGCTTACCTTGGAGTTGGCCAGATTGACTTCATCACTTTTGGAAAGCGCTATGTTGACGGCTTCCTTCAAGGATAAGGTTGTCTTTTCTTGAGCTTTTACAGCTGAAATACCAAGAAGGAAAACAGCCGAAAGCAAGATGGGGTTACTTTTCATAGATGAGAAGTGCTTTTATGGTTTTTTGAATATGTTTTGTGAGATCATTGTAAACGTAATTGTCGAAATTTTCATCGGTTTTTAGTCCGAGAACTTCTTCGTAATAGGGGCGGTTCATTTGAAAATGGAAGAAGGTTCCGAGGATCGTAGGAGGTATCAAGGTAACATTTACATCTTTTGCAAAATCGCCGTTCTCTTGTCCTTCGAGAATAATTTGCTTCAGCGATTCGAGATTCCGCTTCTTGACTTCGGTAAAAGATTTGATATTGATCTGCCTTTTTTTAGACGATAATTCAAAATGCAGGATCTGATAGATGCCTTTGTTCTTGTTAATCCTTGCCACGTAAAGTTCAATCAGTTTGTTGATTTTTTCAAGAGGTGCAAGTGCTTCTTTTAGCAAGTTCTCCAGTTGCATTTTCAAGTCGGAAGTTCGAAAGATAATCAACGATTCAAGCATCTTTTCTTTCGATCCGAAGTAGTACGAAACCATCGCGATGTTGATTTTTGCCTCTTTGGAAATGTTCCGGATGGAAGTGCCGTCGAAACCTTTTTCTGCAAAAAGTTTTTCTGCAACTTGAAGGATACGTATTTGCTTTTCGTTAAAACCTAAGGTCATTTAAGGGAAATAAAAATTGCGGTACAAAATTAAACAACTGTTTAATTCAAACGTTTGTTTAGTTTTATTTTAACGTAAAATTAACATTAAGAAATTCTTTAAAAAAGAAATTTTTAGATCAATACTAAATGGGATCCTACACATCAATATATTGATTTAGTCGTAATAGATAATCTCTATAGTGTATTATCATTTATTTAATAGTCAATAGGTTGTATGTTTCTACTTAAATAATATTTTTGATAAATTTTTCAATTGATGAAATTTCATTTTGCTTGATGAATTTTATAAATGCACTTCCTATGATAGCCCCTTTTGCAAATTTGACGGCTTGATTAAAGCTGTTTTTGGAGCTGATTCCAAAACCAATCAGTTGTGGATTTCTCAAGTTCATTTCAGCAATCCTTTCGAAATAGTGCATCTGGCTTTTACCAAAATCGCCTTCGCTTCCGGTCACGCTTGCAGAAGAAACCATATAGATAAATCCATTTGAAACGCTGTCGATGTATCGGATCCTGTCTTCCGATGTTTGCGGGGTGATCAAGAAAACATTGGTCAGGCCATATCTTTCAAAGAGGGATTGGTAGTGCTCTGCATAGATGGCAACGGGCAAGTCGGGAATTATGAGTCCATCAATGCCAATTTCTGAACATTTTTTACAAAAATCTTCGACTCCAAATTGCAAGATCGGATTGAAGTAGCCCATTATCAGGAGCGGAATTTTCACGGTTTTACGGATATTGTGCAGTTGTTGGAATAATACATTGGTGTTCATTCCATTAGCCAGGGCAATGCTGGAGCTTTCCTGGATTGTAGGTCCATCAGCCAACGGATCGCTGAACGGCAATCCAATTTCTATTAGATCAACACCGCTTTTTTCCAGTGTCTCGATAATTGTCTTGGTATCGTTTAGGTTGGGATATCCTGCTGTAAAGTAGATGGAAAGCAACTTCTTGTCCAGCTTTAATTTTTGCTTGATTCTATCGGATGGATTCATTTTGAACGGTTGTTTGGATTTTTAGTAAAAGTGCTTATAACTTGAAATAATCGATGTACGTATTCAGGTCCTTGTCGCCTCTTCCGGACAGGTTGATGACCACAATGTCGTCTGGTTTGAACTGCTTCTTGTCTAAAACTGCAAAGGCATGGGCAGTTTCTATTGCGGGTATGATTCCTTCTGTCTGGGACAATTTCAGGCCCCAATGCATGGCTTCATCATCAGTGACCGAAAGAAATTCAGCCCTCTTGGTTTGCAACAGATTCGCATGCATCGGACCTATGCCTGGGTAATCCAATCCAGCAGAAATGGAGTAGGGTTCAATAATCTGGCCATCGCCGGTCTGCATCAGGAGTGTCTTGCTTCCGTGGATGATCCCAATTTTTCCCAACGCCGAGGTTGCAGCACTTTCCCCTGAATCAATTCCTTTTCCAGCGGCTTCAACGGCAATGATTTTGACTTCTTCATAGTCTAAAAAGTGATAGAATGCACCAGCGGCATTGCTTCCGCCTCCTACACAGGCAATGATGTAATCTGGATTTTCCTGTCCTTCCTTTTCCAAAAGTTGCTGTTTGATTTCTTCGGAAATGACAGCTTGAAAACGTGCCACCATATCCGGATATGGATGGGGGCCGACAACCGAACCGATGATGTAATAGGTGTTTTCAGGATTGTTGATCCAATCCCTAATGGCTTCGTTTGTAGCGTCTTTCAGGGTTTTTGAGCCGGATGTGGCAGGGCGGACTTCTGCGCCCAGCATTTTCATCCTTGCCACGTTTGGAGCCTGTCTCTTGATGTCGATAGCACCCATATAGACAATGCACTCAAGTCCCATCAAGGCACAAACGGTGGCTGTAGCAACGCCATGCTGGCCGGCACCAGTTTCAGCAATAATACGTGTTTTCCCGAGCTTCTTGGCCAAAAGTACTTGTCCTATGGTATTGTTGATCTTGTGGGCTCCGGTATGGCATAAATCTTCCCGCTTCAGGTAGATTTTGGTGTTGTAGCGTGCTGACAGGCGTTCGGCAAAATAGAGCGGAGTTGGCCTCCCGACATAATCAACCAGCAGTTCCATAAACTCCTTTTTAAAAGAGGGTTCTGCAGTCAGCCTGAGGTAATTCTGTCGCAATTCTTCAACATTTGGATAGAGCATTTCGGGGATGAAAGCACCTCCAAAATCGCCATAAAATCCTTTTTCATCTACATTGTAGCTCATCTTTTATTTTTTAAGGGTAAAACTTCTTTTAACAGTGCAATGTTTTTTAGTCCGGGTTCGGTTTCAAATTTGCTGTTTATATCTATTGCATAAACGGGCAGATCCAATTGCTGTAGGATGCTGATTTCTTCAATTCCAATACCTCCGCTTAAAAACAGGGGTTTGGCAGAACGGTAGTCTTTTAAAATCTGCCAATCGAAAATGGTGCCGTTGCCACCAGGCATTTTCCCTTTGGTATCCAATAGAAAATAATCGCAAACGGCTTCAAAGGGTTCAAGGGATGCAAGACTAAAAGCAGCTCCTACCGAGAAAACCTTGATAACCGGAATATTGAGTGCTTTCAAGGATTGGCAGGTTGCAACCGTTTCATTGCCGTGCAGTTGCACAAGATCCAGATCGTATTGTCTTATCCTGGATAGCATTTCGTCAAGAGAGGCATCTACAAAAACCCCTACTTTTTTTATCGTATCGGGTAGTCTTGGAAGTACGCCTTGAAAATACCGGGGTGACTTTTTCCAAAAAATAAACCCAAGAAAATCCGGATGCAACTGGCTTGCTTCAAGTATGTTTTTTGAATACTTCATTCCACAGATCTTGATTTTCATGCTGTTATTTCATTGATGAATGCTTGGGCAGCCTTGCCTGCATTGTTGGTTTTCATAAATGTCTCTCCTATCAAAAATCCCTTGTAACCATATTCTTGAAGCATCTTGATTGAATGGATACTTTGAATGCCGCTTTCGGATATTTTTGCAAAATCATCAGGTATTTTTGATGCCAGGTTTTTGCTCAAGTCGAGGTTGACTTCAAAGGTTTTCAGGTTGCGGTTGTTGACGCCGATCATGTCCAAGCTGGGCATAAGGGATTGGTTGAGTTCCTTTTCATCGTGCACTTCCAACAAGACCTCTAGGCCTAGTGACTTTGCCAATTCCGAGAATATTTTGATCTCGCTTCTGGACAATACTGCAGCAATCAACAAGATGGCATCGGCTCCAAAGGCTCTTGCTTCGAGGATTTGGTATTCGGATATGATGAATTCCTTTCTCAAAAGAGGTAATGCTGCTGATGCTCGCGCCAGAAGCAGGTCGTCCAGGGAGCCTCCAAAATATTTTCCATCCGTCAGTACCGAAATTCCACAGGCTCCAGCCTCTTCGTAGCCTTTTGCCACTTCTTCAACCGTAAAAGCATAGTTGATTTCTGAAAGCGAAGGTGAACGGCGCTTGTGTTCGGCAATGATGCCAGAATTGCTGCTTTTCAATTTTTCGTATAAGGAAAACGTTGTCCTTCCAAACAAGACGGATTGTTCCAATTGGGTAACAGGGATGATCGATTTCTTCAGAATGACTTCCTTTCTTTTATCGGCTATTATTTTGTCAAGAATATTCATTTTAGTGGCTTAATGTGATTAATTTATCCAATGCTTTAGCAGCTTTTCCAGAATGGAGGCTTTCTTCGGCCAGTTGAAGCCCTTCGATTATTGAAACGTTTTTCATCAGCGAGATGGCCATTGCGGCATTTGCACAAACTACATTGTTTTGGGCGGCTGTTCCTTTTCCGGCAATGATGTCTTTGAATAGTTGTGCTGCTTCTCCAATCGTCTTTCCACCTTCAATCTGCTGCCGGGTTAATTTGGAAAGACCAAAATCTTCCGGCTTTAAAATGCTTTCGGTCGTATTGGAAATGATCTTGGCGTTTCCGGTAAGCGAGATTTCATCATAACCGTCCAGGCTATGGAGGATGCTGAATTTTATAGCCGTATCTTGGTACAAATAGCTGTACATCCTGGCCAATTCAAGATTGAAGACTCCTACCATCTGGTTTTTCGGAAAGGAGGGATTGACCATTGGTCCCAGCAAATTAAAGAAGGTCTTTATGCCCAATTCTTTTCTTACAGGGCCTACGTTCTTCATGGCAGGATGGAAGAGGGGAGCATGCAGGATACATATACCCGCTTCTTCCAGGCACTTTTTCAGGAAGTCTTCCTCATTGCTGAATCTTACTCCCAGGCTTTCCATCACGTTGCTGGATCCTGAAATGGACGAGACGCCATAATTGCCGTGTTTTGCCACCATAATTCCGGTTCCGGCCGTTATAAAGGAAGCCAAGGTGGAGATGTTGAAGGTATCTTTCCCGTCGCCGCCCGTCCCGCATAGATCGATGGTGTCGTATGCGGAAAAGTCTATGGCAATGCAAAGTTCCAACAGGGCTTCGCGAAAGCCTGCCAATTCTTCGATTGTAATGTTTCGCATCATGAATACCGTCAAAAAAGAGGCGATCTGGCTTTGATTGTATTGTCCGGTAGAAATGTTGATCAAAACGGTTTTGGCTTCTTCCTTGGAGAGTATTTCGTGGCTGATGAGGCGGTTGAGGATGTGTTTCATATTTTTATTTTTTCGGGAGGCAAGATTGTGATTGCAATGGCAATATCAAATGACAATAGGCAATGGCAATCGCAAAAGGCGATGACAATTTTAAAAATCAATTTTAATTCTAAAAAGCAGCTAGCTGTTGAGCCAATTCTCCAGTATTTTTTTTCCGTCTGGAGTCAGGACGCTTTCGGGATGAAATTGAACGCCGCGAACGTCGAGGGTCTTGTGCCGGAGGGACATGATTTGTCCGTTTTCGTCTAGGGAAGTAGCTTCAAGAACTTCGGGCAAAGTTTCGCTGACCACCCAGGAATGGTACCTGCCTACCTCGATTTGTTTGCCCAAATCCATAAACAGTGGTTCATCTTCCACGATGATGGTTACTCTTGTGGCAACGCCGTGGTGCACTTTTTCCAGGTTGATCAGGCTTCCGCCGAAGACTTCAGCAATGGCTTGCTGGCCAAGGCAAATTCCCAAGATGCTTTTTGTAGGCGCGAATTGACGGATTACGTCCTTGAGTAATCCTGCCTCGTCTGGAATACCAGGGCCTGGGGAAAGGACTATCTTGTCAAAATCCCTCAGCTCGTCGAGTTCAAATTCGTCGTTGCGGAAAACGGTCACCTTGCAGTTCAAATCTTCCAGATAGTGCACGAGGTTGTACGTGAAGCTATCATAATTGTCTATTATTACTATCTTTTTCATCTTTTTTAAATGTTTTCGGCCAAATCCAATGCCTTGTTCAAGGCGCCTAGCTTGTTGTATACTTCTTGTAATTCGTTGTTATTTTCTGAATCGGCAACAATTCCAGCTCCAGCCTGAAAGTGCAGTTGATGGTTTTTACTTAGGAAAGTACGGATCATGATGGCGTGGTTAAAGTTGCCTTCAAAATCCATACAGCCAATGGCACCGCCGTAAAAATTCCGATTCGTTTTTTCAATCTTTTCGATGAGCTGCAAGGCCTGGTGTTTTGGTGCTCCTGATAATGTTCCTGCCGGAAAGGTATCGGCTACCATTTGCATAGTGGTTGCTTTCTCGTGCATTTTTCCCGTAACCTTTGAAACCAGGTGGATGACGTGTGAAAAGAATTGCACTTCACGGTATTTGTTGACGGTTACGTCATGTGCATTCTTGCTCAAATCATTCCGGGCCAGATCGACAAGCATGACGTGTTCGGCATTTTCTTTCTTGTCTTCCGAGAGTTGCTTGGCTGCAAGAGCATCCTGTTCGTCATTTCCTGTCCGCTTGAAAGTTCCTGCAATGGGATGAATCTCGGCCACACGGTTCTTTACCACCAATTGTGCTTCGGGCGAAGAACCAAAAATCTTGAAATCGCCGTAATCAAAAAAGAACAGGTAGGGCGAAGGGTTGATGCTCCGCAAAGCCCTGTAGACGTTGAATTCATCACCTTTGAAATTTTGGGTAAACCTGCGGGATAGTACCAATTGGAACACATCGCCGCGATGGCAATGCTTTTTGGCCAAGGTTATGTGTCCTAAAAAGTCATCATCGGTTAGATTGGAAACTGCTTCTCCTGTCTTTTTGAATTGGTAGGAAGGAAGGTTCCGTGTTTGCAGCAACTGTTCTATTTCCTTGGTATTGTTGGCACCGTCTATGGAATGGCAGAAGATGTAGGCTTCGTTTTTGAAATGGTTGATGGCAATGATGTTCTGGTATACTGCATAAAACAAATCTGGAATTTCGGTAGCGGTGTCTTTTTTCGAAATGCTTACTTTTTCAAAATAGTGAACGGCATCATAGGCAATGTAACCAAAGAGTCCGTTGTTGATGAACTTGAAATCATTTTTTGTGGAATGGAATTGCGAGGCAAATTGTTCCATTTCGCCCGGAATGTTTGTGTCTTTTTGGATTGCAATCGTTTCGAAACTTCCGTCGGGATAGGTTTTTGAAAGGACTTCGTCTGCTATCTTTATAGTTGCAATCGGGTTGCAGCAGATATAGGAAAAACTATTGTCGCTGGCGTGGTAGTCACTGCTTTCCAACAACAGGCTGTTGGGAAAAGTATCCCTTATCTTCAGATAGACACTTACAGGAGTCAGGGTATCTGCAAGGATTTGTTTGTGATGGGTATTGAGGGTAAAGGTTTTCATTGTGGATTGTTTGTAGGGTTGAAAGCAAAAAAAAAGGCTTGTCGTGATTGACAAGCCTTTTTGGATATTTAGATTTTAAAATATACTCATAGGTTTACAGTTCACGACGTCTGACGTAAAATGTTCCACCACCAAGTATTGCTTAAAATTAGGTTCATACTGTTATTTTGAATTACAAATGTAGATTTTTTTTTTAAACAAGAAAGAAAACTTAAGAAAATTTTATAATGTGTCTGGATTTTACGGTTTATACTAGCAAGTTTAACTGTTGCGATAGGGATTGTAGCGGTTATCCTTTTGTTTTTTTCTTTAAAAAAGAAAAGATAGTAGCGGAAAGCCCGGCCATCGCCCTAAAAAACAAAACCCCGAAATTGACTTCCGGGGTTCGTTTCTGATATTATCTTTGTTTGGAATTAGAATGCCAATTCAACAGCCAAGTCAAATTCGTCACTGATTGTTGCATCTCCCAGGCTATCAAAAAAGCTTCCTGATTTGTATTTGATGTCAAATTTAGTCCTGTCAATTTTCAAAGCAGAAGTTGCTTTGTTTCCGTTTACGGTAATGTCAAAAGTGATTGGCTTGGTGATTCCTTTCAAAGTCAAATCTGCAGTTACTGTATAAAGACCATTCTGCTTAGCAGCTACTTTTGTGAAGTTTAATTTTGCAGTTGGGAATTTCTCTGTTCCGAAGAAATCATCTGCTTTCAAGTGGCCTTCCAGTTTTTCTTTTCCTTGACCTGCTTTCAAATCCGTAACTGCGATAGAGTTCATGTCTACCGTGAAAGTACCACCTGTCAGTTTTTTTCCAGAAAATACTAAATTTCCTTCTTTCAAGCTTACTGTTCCTTCGTGAGAACCAGTTACTTTTTTACCAACCCAGCTGATCTTACTTTTCGCAACATCTACTTTTTTTGTTTGAGCCGTAGCTACAGTTGTTCCGAATGCTACCAAAAGAGCAATTGCAATAGTTTTAAAATTTCTCATTGTTTTAATTAATTATGGTTATGATTATAAATTGATGAATAAATCCTTGTTTGATTTTCGCACTTTTTTATAATGCTGTGCTGCATCTTCCACGTGTCGGTAACCCACAGTTGCAACAACTGCTGTTGCTAGACCTAAAGCGTCAAGACCTAAAATCTCATCAAATTTCTGGGCATCAAAACCTTCCATCGGAGTAGCATCCAATTTCAAGTAAGCGGCAGTATTGATAAAAGTAGACAAGGCAATGTAAGCTTGTTTCTTAGCCCAATTTTGTTTTGCATTTTCATCCAACCCGTCAATTGCATTGTGAATCATACCACTGAAACCTTCCAAGGCTTCAACAGGAATTCCTCTTGTCTGGCTGATGTTTTCCATATAGGCCTGAACTTGTTTTTCGCCAAGGTTTTTCTCAACAGCAAAAATAAACAGGTGAGAAGCATCCGTAATTGCTGATTGATTCCAGGCAACCGCTCTAAGTTGTGCTCTCAATTCCGGATTTTCTACGATAAGTACCTTGTAGGGTTGCAATCCGTAAGAAGAAACACTCAGTCTTGTAGCTTCAAGTAGCGTTTCTAAATCTTCATTTTTTATTTTTCTTGTTGCGTCGTACTGTTTTGTTGCATAACGCCAGTTAAGGCTTTCTAATAAATGACTCATGATAATGGTAAAATTAAATTGTTCTAAATTTTTCTAACAGGTTGTTGAGGGTTTGCAGTTCCTCGGTATTCAAATTCTGTACAAAAAGACTTTCGTGATGGTCCACTTTCGGATCCAATTCGGCTAATAAACTCAAGCCTTTGTCTGTAATCTGCACTTCTATCTTTCGTCTATTTGCAGGGCAAACTTTTCGGGTAACCAATTCCTTGAGAAGCAATTTGTCAACAAGTCGGGTAGTGTTGCTTGTTTTGGCCAACATTCTTTCCTGGATCAGGAACATATTGGCAGGGCAACCCTTTTGACCTCTTAAAATTCTCAATACGTTGAATTGTTCCGCTGAAATTTCAAATGGTTTTAAAACTTCATTGAATTTCTCTGTAATGACATTTTGAGTATAATAAATATTCAAAACTGTCTTCTTTGGAAGAGGAAGCGGTGAACTTGATTTTATGATATCTTCTATTGTCATAGTTGTGATTACAAAATTTGTATGTACAAATGTAGTATTTGTTTTTATTTGTAGCTACAAATGTCATTATAATTTTTTGTTAAAATAAAAAGTGAGCATTATTTAATGGTTAATTTTAGGCAGTTAATAAATCAGTCAATGAAGAAGGTTTTAATGTTCTCGGGGCTTTTGATAGGCTTTATATTGATTTCAGGAGCTTCGGTATTTAATGAAAATGAGCCGAAGCCGTTAAAAGTGTATCAGAAAGATGGAGTAGTAGTAAACTCCTATGATTACAATAGATTGGAATATTTCCTTAAAAAGGACAACGATACCACTTATGTAATCAACTTTTGGGCAACCTGGTGCGTGCCTTGCGTGGAAGAATTGCCTTCGTTTGAAAAATTGAATGCGGAATACAAGGACAAAAAAGTAAAAGTGATTCTGGTAAGCTTGGACATGTCCAAACAAATTGAAAGCCGCCTGTTGCCTTTTATACAAAAGAAAAAATTACAATCAAGAGTAGTGTTGCTTAATGACCCAGATGCCAATGCATGGATTGAAAAAGTAGATAAATCCTGGTCGGGAGCGATTCCAGCTACAATTATCTATAAGAAACAAAACAGAAAGTTCTATGAAAAGAACTTTACGTACGAGGAATTAGAAAAAGAAGTAAATCAATTTAATTAAATAAAATTATGAAGTCGATCAAAGTTTTAGGTATAGTATTATTGGTAGGAGTGATGAGTGCTTTTACCGTAAAGGATTCTGGAGGTTACAAACTAGGGGATTCTGCCGAAGATTTCAGCCTTAAGAATGTGAATGGCAAGATGGTTTCGATGAAAGATTATAAAAATGCGAAAGGTTTTATAGTGATTTTTACCTGCAACCACTGTCCTTATGCTGTTGCTTATGAAGACAGGATCATAGCCTTGGACAAAAAGTACAGCAAGCTGGGTTATCCGGTAATTGCCATCAATCCGAACAATCCAGAGAAGCAAAAGGAAGACAGTTATGACTTGATGAAAGCAAGGGCAAAGGAAAAAGGATTCACTTTTCCGTATTTATTTGACGAGGGACAAAAAATTTATCCGAAATTTGGGGCTACAAAAACACCACACGTTTACGTGATTCAGAAAACGGCCAAATCAAATGTTATCCAATACATTGGAGCCATTGATGATAATTATGAAGATGAGAAAGCGGTGAAACAAACCTACGTTCAGGATGCTGTTGATGCATTGTTAAAAGGAAATGATGTGCCGGTAAGACAAACAAAAGCTATTGGTTGTTCGATCAAGGCATAAATTTAAGATCGAATATCAAATTCCAAATCTGAAATACTTCGGATTTGGAATTTTTTTATAATTTAAAAATACTAAAAATGAATTTAAGACAAGAAGACTGGGTTGCGCAATTGGAAGCCGACACCAATGCCGTTATTTTAGATGTAAGGACGGAAGACGAATGGAACGACGGCTTTATTGAAAATGCCATCAACATTGATATCTACAAGGGGCAAGGTTTTATTTATGCTGTTGAAGAACTTGATAAATCTAAGAATTACTATGTATATTGCAAGGCAGGTGGAAGAAGCCAGCAAGCATGCGATATCATGAACCAATTGGGATTTGAAAACACCTATAATCTTGTAGGGGGAATGCTACAATGGTCTGGTAAAGTGGAGCTTCCGAAATAAATTTAAGAATGCATTAACTTTTTTTGGTTTTTTTATGTAGGTTTGTTGTACCTATTAACAAAACTATTTTTAAGTGATGAAAAAGAATATTAATAAATCCGGCAGGATTGCCCGGGCGATTATTGGTATTGTATCAATTGCTTTGTCTGTTGCCGATTTCTTTGAGGATGACATAATAGACTATGGTTTGTTTTCCATTGGAGCGATTCTAATTATCGCTTCCCTGATCCAAATCTGTCCATTGTATTATTTCCTTGGAATAAATGCAAACAAGACAAAGAAGTTGAAGATGTATTAACAAAAAAGAGCGGTGTCATTATTTGACACCGCTCTTTTTTTGTATTGAATTTTTATTACTTCACTTCTTTGATACTGATTGCAAAACCTCCTCCTGGAGCCATTTGCTGTTTCAATTTGGTTTTAGAAGTTACCTTTATCTTCTTGATTGCATAAGCCTGTGGATTGGTTTCATAATGAGCTCCTTTTCCATCTTCATAGACAGTTGCTTCATACGTTTTCCCTTTCGGAAGAAAGCTGAAATCTACATTTCCAATTCTTGCATTCTCATCTGTAATACCACCCACAAACCATTCGTTCTTGCCTTTTGCCTTTCTGGCAATAGTGATATAATCTCCCGGTTCTGCTTCAAGGATGTTTGTTTCATCCCAGTCAATTGCAACGTCCTTGATGAATTGGAAAGCATCCAGGTACTTGTTATACGTTTCTGGTAAATCAGCCGCCATCTGAAGTGGGGAATACATTGTTACATACAAAGCCAATTGCTTAACCAAAGTCGTATGTACAAAAGAATTATTGTCAGGATTGTAAGCGCTTACTTTTGTTTGGAAAATTCCAGGCGTATAATCCATCGGGCCTCCCATCAATCTTGTGAATGGAAGAATGGTGGTATGGTCGGCATTGTTTCCTCCAAAAGCTTCATATTCTGTTCCACGAGCTGCTTCGTTTCCAATCAAGTTAGGGTAAGTCCTGCTCAATCCTGTTGGTCTGACAGCTTCATGAGCATTTACCATAATCTTGTATTCCGCCGCTTTTGTGATGGCATATAGATAATGATTGTTTGCCCATTGTCCGTAATGGTATTCGCCACGAGGAATGATATCACCTACATAACCACTTTTTACTGAATTATAACCATTGTCTACCATAAATTGATACGCCTTGTCCATATGACGCTCATAATTCCTGATAGAGCCAGAAGTCTCGTGGTGCATCATCATCTTCACCCCTTTGGAAGCTGCATAACGGTGCAATTCCTTCACGTCAAAATCAGGATAGGGCGTTACGAAATCAAAAACATAATCCTTTGATTTTCCGAACCAGTCTTCCCAGCCTTCGTTCCAACCTTCCACCAAAACGGCATCAAATCCGTGTTTTGAAGCAAAGTCGATGTATTCTTTTACGTGGGCGGTATTAGCGGCGTGTTTTCCATTAGGTTTGGTTTTAGAATAATCCAATTCTCCCAATTTTACGCTCGTCATGTCATTGTAAGCCCAAGAGCTTTTTCCTGTAATCATTTCCCACCAAACACCTACGTATTTCACAGGCTTGATCCAAGAAACGTCCTTGTATTGGGTTGGCTCGTTCAAATTCAAAATTAATTTGGAAGCCAATATATCGCCTGCCTTGTCACTTACCACTATGGTTCTCCAAGGGGATTGTGTTGGTGCCTGCATATAGCCCTTGTCGCCAATTGCATCTGGCGTCAGGAATGCATTTAGAACAAGATTCTTATCATCCAATTCAAGTGATAGGCAAGAATAATCTACCAAGGCCGCTTCATGGATGTTGATGTACAATCCGTCCTTGCTCTTCATCATCAACGGCGTTTGAAGCCCCGTATCCGAAAAAGGATGCTGCGAAGCATTTGGCGTTACAGCCACTTTCATTTTTCCTCTCACTTCAGATAAATTCGAAGTCATCGTACTGTACTCCTGGGTATCATAGTCACCTGGAAGCCAGAAAGCCTTGTGGTCTCCTGCCAAGGCAAATTGTGTTCTTTCTTCCTTGATGACAAAATAAGTCAGGTTTTCCTGTTCTGGAAATTCATATCGAAAGCCCAAACCATCATTGAAAAGTCGGAAGCGTATCTTGATCTGTCTGTCTTTTACCGATTTCTGAGCCAGGGTAACCAACAGCTCATTATAGTTGTTTCTGATTGTTTTTTGCTCTCCCCAAACCGGATTCCAAGATTCATCAAAAGTGGCATTCTCCGTCTTTACAACTGTAAAGCCATCCAAAAAAGAAGGAACATCCTTGGTTTCAATCCCTAATTTGCTGGATTTTATAACGGCTTTATTTTTATAGTTCAAGGCATAAGAAGGGATGCCGTTTTCAACAAGATTGAATTTTAGGGTAAGATTTTTGTCTGGTGAGGTAATCTCTTGTGCTTCGGCTAGCAACCCAAAAGCAAAAAGAAACAGAGCGGGGATAAATTTGTTCATAGATAAATAAAATTATAAGATTATCATTTTAATTATCGTAAAAATAGAAAAAACATAACAAAGAGAGTCCTTTTTTAAATATGCCAAGATTGTAAAAAGCAAATACAACGTTGTAGTAGAGTGTTTTGTTGAAAGTTTAGTGTTTATAATTTCTCTTTTTTCTCTGCCAAGAATTCAATCTCCGTTTTTTCCTTTTTGATTCCTTGACGCAGGTAGGCCATCAAACTCATATAGGTATTCGCTACCCAGACCAATGCAAAACCTGCAATAATATAGCCTCTCCAATCATCCAATAGCAAATGGAAATCAGTAAACATGATAAAAAACACGGTCACATAATGGCTGAAGCAATATTCACAGGTAAAGAGGTAAAAGAATTTACGCTCCAGTATAAGTTTTCCTTTTTTTGAGCGTTTCACACAATATTCCCGAGGTTCACGAAAAACTTCTTCGTGCGTTACAGTCCAGGCAACACATGCTATTGGAATGGCCAATATAAAGAGCCATAGTAATTGTAAAGTAATGCTCATTCGATCAGGGTTTATAACAAAGTAATAAAAAAAATACCAGTGCAGCGGTTAATAAAATGCCAAAAATCTGAAGATGTTCATTTGGAGTCAACTGAACGGTTTAAAATTACGGTGTACCAAAAATCAGAATTCATTCGTTCCTTTAAAAGACAAAACCAATCAATCGATATGAAAACATTTTCTACCTAATTAATGATAGCCTTTTTAAGCTTGGCAGGCTTTAAAGGAAATACGTAAGTTGTCAGCGCAACCTTCAAGAACAAAAAGCAACAGGATTTTTCCAATATTTAAATGTTGGGTGGGATTGTGGGAATCGGATTTACTTGCAAATTAGTTTGCTAGAATAAAATCACAAAAAAAAGGAATGCGCCAGCATTCCTTTTTAATCAGGTAAGTTTTCCTTCAATACCATCGTCCATTGTCTTTCCTGTCAGGAGCGATGCCACCATCTTGGCTACAACTACGACCTTGTTGTGCTTGTTGTTCCAATAGTAACCGTCATCAAAGGTGAATTTGATGACAGCCAGGTCCGGATCATCCACACCACCTGGCATCCATACCTTGATGATAGGATTCCACAGTTCTTCAATCTTACTCCTGTCGTAGGAGATGGTTGCTTTTCCGTGAAGGGACAGGAACATGTCATAACCTTTTGTGTAAAAAAGTTCTACCGTATTGTCTGCCTTGATTTCTTCTATCTTGTGTGATTTCTTATCGGTCATGAACCAAAGATTTCCTTCATCGTCTATGTCTAGTGCAGACATAGGTCTTGATTGTATCTTGCCCTCTTTATAGGTACAAAACATACAGGTTTTGATCTCTTCGGCAAGGTCTTTTATCTTGCTGATGGCTTCATCGTTGTTGAGGTTCTTCTTGTCTCCCATGGTAGTTGGTTTAGGTTAATAGATTCCGGAGTATGCAATCTATTTGTATTCAAACAGATATGGATTATCATTTTGGCTGTTGCCAGCAAGCATCACTTTCACAAATAAAATCAATGTTATAGGGAAGGAGACGTGTTTCCAGAATTCTTTTCGTGAAGCATTTCTGCAACCTTGTCTGGGAGCCCTTCGTAATCGTCCATCATGAAAGGTTTTATCAGTGTGCCGATAATTCCGAGATGTGATGCCTTTTCGGTTATGGAAGGATTGATGGTTGTGGAAAATATAATTACAGATATCGCTGCATTTTCTTCATTCATACGAAGTATTTCAGTCGCTTCGAGTCCGTTGATGATTGGCATGTACATATCCGTAAGTATGACATCAGGGCGTTTCTTGTTTTTTTCAATTGCATCTATAATTTCCTGTCCGTTGTTTGCACAATCGATAATTTCAAAGTTGGGACTCTTTTCGAAGGCTATTCTAAGGAGGTCAATTTCATCGAAGTCGTCATCGGCTATGATAATACTGAAGGGATTTTGTCTTTGCATTGATTCTCGGTACTAAATTAATTGCTTGATATGGGTAGAAAAAGCTATTTACAAAACTATCGGTTTCTGCCAAATGGCATCTTACAGGATTTGGACGATACTTTATATAATTCCCATTTATGTATATATTTGGTACTTATACGATTGATGTTGTTATTATTTATATTTGTGCTGCCTGCATCAAGGATTCTCAATCAAAATTGAAAAAATGGCCACTTCCCAATTTAAAAACATAGACGAGTATATTCTTGCTTCTCCCAAACCTACCCAGGAGAGACTTAACCAAATTAGAGCAATAATAAAGGCGAATGCTCCAGAGGCTGAAGAAGCTATCAGTTATGCAATACCGACATTCAAGTTAAGAGGCAAGGCATTGGTTCATTTTGCAGGATTTAAAAACCATATTGGATTTTATGCATTGCCAACAGGACATAAAGCTTTTGAGAAAGAGTTCTCAGCTTATAAGACAGGCAAAGGTTCCGTGCAATTTCCCCTGGAAAAGGAACTTCCGTTGGATTTGATCGCCAAGGTGGTGCAATTCAGAATCCAGGAGGTTTTGGAAAATGAAAAGCCGAAGAGGTGATTTCCCGCTAAACCTCTTTTCTTCCTCTTTCGATGTCTTCCAAAGTGGCACATCTTGCTTCTGCTGTTTCTTCATCAATGGTGAAAGGCAGGTATATCGCTTCTACTTGCGACAGGTCTTCTCCCAAATAATCGGCCATATCCTTGAGATGGAAAAACCATTCCTTGTCAAATTGTACCTTGTGGATGGTGGCATCCTTCAGGAGCAGGGTTAATTTTAGAGTCTTGTTCATCTATGTAGTTTTTTTTTGCAAAGATAATTCAAGATTTTAATTGGCAGTGCATTTGAATAGCGTGTATTGCATTTTGTGAGGCATGGATTGCAGCGCATTGAAAGGTTAGTTTTTTAATGGAGTACTTCTAAGAATGCTTTGTAGGTTGTAGGAAGAATTAAAATATAGGATTTGGAATATGTATGGTTTTGGAAATATAGCTAGCGACAAATAAAAAAGTCCCACCGAAGCAGGACTAAAGGTTTTCACCTACGGCATATAGCCTTATTGTGATAAGATTAAAGATTAGAAATTTTAATCAGTTACAAATGTATATAAAAAATAAATTGGTTTGAATGTGGAAAACCGTAATTATGTTAATTTTTTTCTTTGTAGATTTCGTGTGTATTAAATTTTAAAGGATATGGCAAATATTTTAGGATTGGATTTGGGGACAAACAGCGTTGGCTGGGCGATTGTGGATAAAGATGGAAATGATTTTTATCTTGTAGATAAAGGAGTGAGAATATTTTCGGAGGGAGTAAAATCTGAAAAAGGAATTGAGAGTTCACGTGCTGCTGAACGTACTGGTTATAGAAGTGCGAGAAAGATAAAATACCGAAGAAAATTAAGAAAATATGAAACTTTAAAAGTTCTTTCCTTAAATGGAATGTGTCCTTTGTCTATTGAAGAAGTTGAAGACTGGAAAAAATCTGGTTTTAAAAAATATCCGCTTAATCCTGAATTTCTGAAATGGCTGCGAACTGATGAAGATGAAAATATAAATCCGTATGTTTTTAGGGATAGAGCCAGCAAAGAAAAAGTAACTCTATACGAATTGGGAAGGGCTTTGTATCATATTGCCCAGAGACGAGGATTTTTGAGTAACAGATTAGACCAATCGGCTGAAGGAATATTAGAAGAGCATTGTCCGGTAATTCAGTCAATGATTGAAGATTTGAATACTACCAAGGAAATGATTTCGGAATTAAAAGACTATTTTTTTAATACAGGAATTATTGATGAAAGTGTAAAGGGAGGTTTTGTAAAAGACTTAGACGAAGGAGATAAGAAGCTGGTGTCATTATATAAAGCACTAATTGCAATAATCAAAAAGAATGAAAATGATATTCTTAAAGCAAAAGAAGAAGTTATTGCCAGATTAAACAGAAAAGAAGACTTAGGAGCCGTTAAAAAAGAGATTGGAGAAATTTCTCAAGCAATGAAAGACGGTAATTTTTCTACTTTAGGACAATATTTTTTCAGTTTGTACAGTAAAGAAAGAATAAGGAATAAATATACTGCCAGAGAAGAACACTATTTAAAAGAGTTTGAAATGCTTTGCCAAGTGCAAGGAATTGAAGGGATCAATGAAAAAGAGCAATTACCTGAAAAAAGATACATCAGGCTCGCTAAAGATTTATACAAAGCGATTTTCTTTCAGCGTCCTCTAAAATCACAAAAAGGATTAATTGGGAAATGTTCTTTTGAAAAAAGCAAATCCCGCTGTGCAATTTCTCATCCTGATTTTGAAGAATACAGAATGTGGACCTACTTGAATACAATTAAATATGGAACGCAGTCTGAAAAAACTTTGCGGTTTCTTTCTCTAGATGAAAAGCTAAGTTTAATATCTAAATTTTTAAGAAAGAAAGACAATTTTAATTTTGAAGATTTAGCAAAAGAGTTGATTCCAAAAGGAGCAACTTTCGGATTTTATAAATCATCTAGAAAAGATGAATTTCACTACTGGTTTAATTATAAGCCGACAGATACAGCTTCAGGTTGCCCGGTTTCAGCCTCATTGAAAAATGTAATCGGAGAAGATTGGAAAACAAAAACGTTCAACTATAAAACCTTAAATTCAAAAGGAAAAGAAGTTTCAAGAACTGTTGACTACAGAGATTTATGGCACTTACTGTCTGTTTCTACTTCAGATGTTTATTTGTATGAATATGCCAAAGATAAATTGGGTTTGAGCGATAAAAATGCAAAAGCGTTCAGCAGAATTCGTCTAAAAAAAGATTTTGCCAGTTTAAGTTTGAATGCTATCAATAAAATTCTGCCTTATGTAAAAGAGGGATTATTGTATTCTCACGCTGTATTTATGGCAAATGTAGAACATATTGTAGATGAGAAAATTTGGAATGATGAAAGCCAAAGAAGATTCATTCAAGAGAAAATGGCATTAATCATAGAAAATCATACTTATGAAAACGATTTGCTTGAAGCTGTAAACTCTTTGATAAAGGATTGCAAAATAGATAATTGTTACTATTCAAAAGAGGCAGAAGCAACTTACAAGAATGATTTAAATAAAAAACTGATTCCATTTTTTAAATATAATTCAATAGAAGATAAGCAAGTGATTTTGGATGAATTATTCCCAATCTTTATTGCCCAATTAAAGGCTTATGAATTTTTGAGAATCAAACGCTTAGATGAAAAAGTTTTGGAGTTTTTAAATGGAGAAAATGAAGATGGTCAAATTTTTTGCTCGAATGAAAAACGTTTAAATAAGCTCTATCATCCATCAGATGTTGAGGTGTTCAAGAAGAAAATTATAAAGGATGAATTTGGAAATGAAAAAATAGTATTAGGAAGTCCTTTGACTTCTTCAATAAAAAATCCAATGGCAATGCGTGCCTTACATCAATTGCGAAAAGTATTGAATACTTTAATTTTTGAAGGACAAATTGATGAGAATACAAAGATTCATATTGAAATGGCTCGTGAACTGAACGATGCTAATAAGAGAAAAGGAATTCAGGATTATCAAAATGAATTGAAGAAAAAAAGAGAAGATGCCGTTAAGGAAATTAAAAAACTTTACTTAGAGGAATGCGGAAAAGAGATTGAACCTACCGAAGATGATTTGTTAAGATATCAACTTTGGCTTGAGCAAAATAGAGCTGAACTATATGAAGAAGGTAGAAATATTAGTGTATGTGATATAATCGGAAGTAATCCAAAATATGATATTGAACACACTGTTCCAAGAAGCATTTCACAAGATAACTCTCAAATGAACAAGACACTTTGTAGTCAGAAATTCAATAGAGATATTAAAGGAAATAAAATGCCTTTTGAATTGACCAATCATTTGGAAATATTACCAAGAATAGCACATTGGAAAGAAGAAACGGATAATTTAAGCAGGGAAATTGAGATAATTACACGTTCTATAAAAGCGGTTGCAACAAAGGAAGCCAAAGATAGAAAAATAAGAAGAAGGCATTATTTAACCTTAAAAAGAGATTATTTAAAAGGAAAATATGAACGATTTATTTGGGAAGAACCGAAAGTAGGCTTTAAGAATAGCCAAATTCCAGATACAGGAATTATTACCAAATACGCACAAGCTTATTTAAAATCATATTTTAAAAGAGTCGAAAGTGTAAAAGGAGGAATGGTTGCCGAATTCAGAAAAATTTGGGGGATTCAGGAGAGTTATCAGGAAAATGATAAAAAATACTATTTTGAAAAAGACAGAAGCAAACATACACATCATACGATTGATGCTATTACTATTGCCTGTATGACCAAAGAAAAGTATGATATTTTAGCGGCTGCCTGGACTTTAGAAGATGAAGAAAGAGTTAATGAATCAAGAAAATTACTAGCTGATTCCAAGCCGTGGAAAACTTTTAAAGAAGATTTAAAGAAGATAGAAGAAGAAATTTTGGTTTCGCATTATACTCCGGATAATGTCAAAAAGCAATCTAAAAAGATTATCAGAATAAGAGGCAAGAAGCAATTTCGAGATGAAAATTTATTAGATAAAATCGGAAATATAATTCCGATTTTTGGTAAAAGATTAAATGAAGTAGAGATATTATCAAAAGTTGAAGGTAAGGATTATTTTAAAATTCAAAAGAATAGTGAAACCTTATATTATGAGTATCTATTTGATAAATCAGCAAATATAATTTACAAGAAAATTCCAATATATAAACAAGGGGATACTATTCGTGGTTCTTTACATCAAGACGGAATGTATGGAGCAATTAAAATGCCTCGATTGGATGATAACAATAAACTCATTAAAAGTTCAAAAGGAGCTTTTATTTTGAAGAAAGACAAAAAAGAGAAAGACGAAATAAGTTTTGTTATTAGAAAAGCATTGACGAAATTATCGGATAACGATATTAAAAATATTGTTGATCCTGCTATTTCTCAAAAAATCCAAAAGGCTGTTGAAAATAGAATAATAACATTCAAAACCATTCAAGGAAAAAAAGTAGCTGTTATTAATGAAGGGACAACTATTTGGATGAGAGAGCCAAATGAAGAGAAAAATTTAGTTGGTATTCCAATTAATAAAGTCCGTGTTTTTGCAACAGCAGTAAAAAATCCTTTAGAAATTAAAATTCATAGTGATTTGTCAAAATCTCGACACGAGCATAAGCAAAAAGTTTATGGACAAAATGATGAGAATTATTGTATGGCTATTTATGAGTTAAATGGTAAACGAGATTTTGAATTGATTAATAACTTTAATTTAGCAAAACTAATTAAGCAAGGTCAAGGTAATTATCCTTTGTATAAAGAAAAAGAAGCTCAAGGTAAAAAGATACAAATTCCAATTGTCAAAAGTAATAACCGTGATGTCGTTTTGAAAAGAGGACAACAAGTCGTTTTTTATGATAAAGAAATAGAAAAACCGAAAGATATTACTGATATAATTAACTTAAAAGGGAGGGTTTATATTATTGAGGGCTTGTCAATACAAAGAATTGTTAGACCTTCAGGAAAAATAGATGAATATGGTTCAATAATGTTTAGATATTTTAAAGAGTCTAGAAAAGCTGATGATATTAAAAAAGATAATTTTAAACCCGATGGAGCTTTTAAATTGGAAGAAAATAAACCAACAAGAAAAATGAATCATAATCAATTTTCGGCTTTTGTTGAAGGAATTGATTTTAGAGTTTTACCTTCGGGAAAGTTTGAGAAAATATAATTATGGACGAATCAAAAAGAACAAATAGAGAAAATTCAAGCCAAACTAGACAGAGCCTCAAAAAGTGGTTTTAGTACCATAACTAAAGAAGGCCTTTTAATAGAGATAAAAATGAAATTGGGTTTATAATAAGCATAAAACGTTCTTTATATAAAACACAGATCTTAAAAATATCAGACTACAACTGGAAGATATGGCATCTGCCCGGCAGGGATGAAGTAGCTTTCAGTTGTGGTTTGATTAAAGATTAGAAAACACGATATTCAATCCAAATACATAGCCTTAGAAGGTGATGTTGTGGTTTGATTAAAGATTAGAAAACACGATATTCTGAGTTGTCACCGTTGGACGTGGCACCGGGTTGTGGTTTGATTAAAGATTAGAAAACACGATATTTGTTAATGTAGGGAATCATTCTAGCGGATAGTTGTGGTTTGATTAAAGATTAGAAAACACGATATTGCGGAAGTAAATAGTTTGAAAGACAATGGGGTTGTGGTTTGATTAAAGATTAGAAAACACGATATTAAAGCCATTTGTTTCAAGGTAATCAACTGAGTTGTGGTTTGATTAAAGATTAGAAAACACGATATTAGTAATCTTATCACTCCTTTATCAAGCCAAGTTGTGGTTTGATTAAAGATTAGAAAACACGATATTAAGATCATTTTCGTACTACTCCTATCAAACGTTGTGGTTTGATTAAAGATTAGAAAACACGATATTCCAACTGGAGACGAAAATGTTGATATGATAGTTGTGGTTTGATTAAAGATTAGAAAACACGATATTTTTTTATTTTACAATTAAACTGTTTTTATAGTTGTGGTTTGATTAAAGATTAGAAAACACGATATTCGTATTCGATAGCGGGGCCGACCCCGCAAAGTTGTGGTTTGATTAAAGATTAGAAAACACGATATTACGGGGATGTTGTTTATACCCCCCGAAATGGTTGTGGTTTGATTAAAGATTAGAAAACACGATATTTAAATATCATTAATTTCTTTATCTCACGGGTTGTGGTTTGATTAAAGATTAGAAAACACGATATTTAATTGATGTAAATACAGATAGTTACCGTTGTTGTGGTTTGATTAAAGATTAGAAAACACGATATTTGGACTTGATGAAAGCATATCATCTGGAAGGTTGTGGTTTGATTAAAGATTAGAAAACACGATATTATCGCAGAAAACACATTATTGACTGAAGTTGTTGTGGTTTGATTAAAGATTAGAAAACACGATATTTCCTCGATAGATGCAACCACATCACCTTCGTTGTGGTTTGATTAAAGATTAGAAAACACGATATTAAGAAGAAATTACAAAGCTTGAGTTTGAGGTTGTGGTTTGATTAAAGATTAGAAAACACGATATTTTGGGGTCGATGATTCGATAGTTTCCCATTGTTGTGGTTTGATTAAAGATTAGAAAACACGATATTGTTCCTGTAACAATCGTTTGTCTTCCAACAGTTGTGGTTTGATTAAAGATTAGAAAACACGATATTTTGTATGCAATCATTGAAGATATGCAGGTAGTTGTGGTTTGATTAAAGATTAGAAAACACGATATTAGTCTATCAGCAATATATCCATCATAAGTAGTTGTGGTTTGATTAAAGATTAGAAAACACGATATTAAATCGTCCTCGTCTTGCGCCTCCGTGTATGTTGTGGTTTGATTAAAGATTAGAAAACACGATATTGTTTTAAAAATCAAACTCTGATCCTTTGGAGTTGTGGTTTGATTAAAGATTAGAAAACACGATATTCAGGGTTGGATGATCAATGAATTGGGATTGGTTGTGGTTTGATTAAAGATTAGAAAACACGATATTTTAGTATTAATTAATGTAAGTGTTGATGAGTTGTGGTTTGATTAAAGATTAGAAAACACGATATTATTGTATTATTATATCACACTGCAGTCTTGGTTGTGGTTTGATTAAAGATTAGAAAACACGATATTTCAAGGCTTTTTTCGTGTTTCAAAGTTACAGTTGTGGTTTGATTAAAGATTAGAAAACACGATATTTATGAACGGTACCATCAGATTCAATCAACCGTTGTGGTTTGATTAAAGATTAGAAAACACGATATTGAAATGGACCAGCTTTATCTGGATTATACCGTTGTGGTTTGATTAAAGATTAGAAAACACGATATTGGGTATCTGTGCTTGAATTCGGTGATTGTGGTTGTGGTTTGATTAAAGATTAGAAAACACGATATTTTTTATTTGCTCTTCAAGACCTGTTTCAAAGTTGTGGTTTGATTAAAGATTAGAAAACACGATATTTTTTAATTTAACCATAAGCCCCGAAAGGGGTTGTGGTTTGATTAAAGATTAGAAAACACGATATTATTAGAATGAACGCCTTAATCCAAAAAGCGGTTGTGGTTTGATTAAAGATTAGAAAACACGATATTCTAATCACTGCTGTTCTTCGATCATTATTTGTTGTGGTTTGATTAAAGATTAGAAAACACGATATTGGTTGACAAACGTCAACATCGTGCAAGTGCGTTGTGGTTTGATTAAAGATTAGAAAACACGATATTAGCAGAATCTTTTTTCAGGGGCTTTGGCTAGTTGTGGTTTGATTAAAGATTAGAAAACACGATATTTATTACATTTACAGAGTAATCAGATAACAAGTTGTGGTTTGATTAAAGATTAGAAAACACGATATTCTTTGGAACTCAAGGAAATGTAGTAGCTGGGTTGTGGTTTGATTAAAGATTAGAAAACACGATATTGGTGCCTTGGCTCTTTTCTTGCCTACCAGGGTTGTGGTTTGATTAAAGATTAGAAAACACGATATTTTGCTTTCGCAGGCTGGAGGAACAATTAGAGTTGTGGTTTGATTAAAGATTAGAAAACACGATATTCAAAAGTTTTGGCGAATGCTGATTTTAGAGTTGTGGTTTGATTAAAGATTAGAAAACACGATATTAGAAGAAATTTCAAAACTCAGAAACAAATAGTTGTGGTTTGATTAAAGATTAGAAAACACGATATTGTTATTGATATTTCAGGTGCTTTAGATCAAGTTGTGGTTTGATTAAAGATTAGAAAACACGATATTTTCTCTATTTCTTTTTCCCAAGAAAAATTAGTTGTGGTTTGATTAAAGATTAGAAAACACGATATTTTCTTTTTTAGGGGTTTCCAAGTCTTCAAGGTTGTGGTTTGATTAAAGATTAGAAAACACGATATTAGTTTCTTTCTAATTCCGTAAGCAATTGCGGTTGTGGTTTGATTAAAGATTAGAAAACACGATATTAGCCATATCGTAAGGTGTTTCAATATCACCGTTGTGGTTTGATTAAAGATTAGAAAACACGATATTAGCTAACTGATTTGGCTTGATTCTTGTCCTGTTGTGGTTTGATTAAAGATTAGAAAACACGATATTTTCTGCTAAAAAAATATTCATCTGTGCAGCGTTGTGGTTTGATTAAAGATTAGAAAACACGATATTGGGCTTAAATATGTGGTTTGGAATACCTCTGTTGTGGTTTGATTAAAGATTAGAAAACACGATATTTCAACCACAACCTCAATACCATCCTTTGAGTTGTGGTTTGATTAAAGATTAGAAAACACGATATTATTTGGCTTTGCAGGACCTTGTTTTGCTTGTTGTGGTTTGATTAAAGATTAGAAAACACGATATTTCACCAGTCACATTGGATGCGTCGTCAGCAGTTGTGGTTTGATTAAAGATTAGAAAACACGATATTAAACAAAAAAAGTTACATTTGTAAAAATTAGTTGTGGTTTGATTAAAGATTAGAAAACACGATATTCAGTCGTTCCACGTCTTACCCAAATCCAAGTTGTGGTTTGATTAAAGATTAGAAAACACGATATTGAGTAAATGGTTTTATGAAATAGAACCGGAGTTGTGGTTTGATTAAAGATTAGAAAACACGATATTCCCTGAACGCATAAGATATTGAAACAAAACGTTGTGGTTTGATTAAAGATTAGAAAACACGATATTAATGCTGCAACACAGGGTACTCGTGTAATGGTTGTGGTTTGATTAAAGATTAGAAAACACGATATTCTGGCCACCTCGGCTTCCGCCTCGTTCTCCTGTTGTGGTTTGATTAAAGATTAGAAAACACGATATTCAAAAGATTCAGAGGAGTACCTTTGTAACGTTGTGGTTTGATTAAAGATTAGAAAACACGATATTTATGGTTAATTTTCCCTTTACCTGAGATTGGTTGTGGTTTGATTAAAGATTAGAAAACACGATATTTATAAGAATTCCTTTATACGGTCGTGCAAGTTGTGGTTTGATTAAAGATTAGAAAACACGATATTCTTGTCCTTGTTATCGTGTTTCAACATCAAGTTGTGGTTTGATTAAAGATTAGAAAACACGATATTCTTATAAGATGTATGCAGCACATCTGACAGTTGTGGTTTGATTAAAGATTAGAAAACACGATATTAACAAGAGGCGTTCAGCAACACGGATCAGAGTTGTGGTTTGATTAAAGATTAGAAAACACGATATTCTACTAAGCAATTCGAAGGGTTTGAGGCTGTTGTGGTTTGATTAAAGATTAGAAAACACGATATTCAATAAAGATAAGGGTGTTTGGTTGCTTTGTTGTGGTTTGATTAAAGATTAGAAAACACGATATTTGGACAAGTCCAAACGAATATATTAACAAGTTGTGGTTTGATTAAAGATTAGAAAACACGATATTTGATTATTACTGGCAAGTGCAGGGATCAAGTTGTGGTTTGATTAAAGATTAGAAAACACGATATTAAACGGAATCTTAAAACCCCACTCTTTAAAGTTGTGGTTTGATTAAAGATTAGAAAACACGATATTCTTATAAATGCAACCAATTTCAGAAAAATAGTTGTGGTTTGATTAAAGATTAGAAAACACGATATTTCTGTAAACAAATCATAAAACATTGCAACAGTTGTGGTTTGATTAAAGATTAGAAAACACGATATTTTATAAACTTTAATAGAAATTACAGGGAAGTTGTGGTTTGATTAAAGATTAGAAAACACGATATTCAGCTCAAAGATTTTAATCTTGAGTCTGAAGTTGTGGTTTGATTAAAGATTAGAAAACACGATATTTAATACCACCAGCGGATCAAGAACAAAGACGTTGTGGTTTGATTAAAGATTAGAAAACACGATATTTTAAGCGAAAATTAAAAACGCTTAAAAGTGGTTGTGGTTTGATTAAAGATTAGAAAACACGATATTTCTTTTTTCTTCGTTCTTAAACCTCGGATCGTTGTGGTTTGATTAAAGATTAGAAAACACGATATTACGAAAATCCGGCATACCTCACCGGATGGGTTGTGGTTTGATTAAAGATTAGAAAACACGATATTGCAGCCTTCATTCCGGCAATGAAATTCAAGGTTGTGGTTTGATTAAAGATTAGAAAACACGATATTAGTGTCCAAATTGCGACGGCACAAATATAAGTTGTGGTTTGATTAAAGATTAGAAAACACGATATTAATATGCTTTTCGGTATTACCGAAGTGTTGTTGTGGTTTGATTAAAGATTAGAAAACACGATATTAGCCTTGGACAAATCAATTGTATAAGCAGGGTTGTGGTTTGATTAAAGATTAGAAAACACGATATTCATAAACACCAGCGGTATGCCCCCACCCTGTTGTGGTTTGATTAAAGATTAGAAAACACGATATTTGTACCTTTTTAATAATATATAAAGATGAAGTTGTGGTTTGATTAAAGATTAGAAAACACGATATTTCGGTGTTACTTATTCGCAAATTCTTTCCAGTTGTGGTTTGATTAAAGATTAGAAAACACGATATTAAAGGCGATGCTTCTGGACGAGCTCCAGGAGTTGTGGTTTGATTAAAGATTAGAAAACACGATATTGGTGACAATCGTGCTTTGAATTGATGCACCGTTGTGGTTTGATTAAAGATTAGAAAACACGATATTTAGATATAATTGTTGAACCAACCTTTAAAAGTTGTGGTTTGATTAAAGATTAGAAAACACGATATTATAGCGTTTTTTATAGAAAACAAGCATAAAGTTGTGGTTTGATTAAAGATTAGAAAACACGATATTTTTATAATATACTATAATCTACTATACTAGTTGTGGTTTGATTAAAGATTAGAAAACACGATATTATTTCCTTTTTTCTGAAACAGGCCAACCAGGTTGTGGTTTGATTAAAGATTAGAAAACACGATATTCAGAAAGTTTGGCAGTATTCACGTTCTTTCGTTGTGGTTTGATTAAAGATTAGAAAACACGATATTAGCGGGCTTGTTACCTTCTGATACGTAAGGAATTAAAGGTAAATATCGTTTAAAAAAATGCTTCTTTTATGGCTTGATAACCCCTAATTGAAGCATTTTTTTTGTTCTAAGGTTTGCGATTGAGTATCTGAAAGCTATTTTTTCGTGATTGAGGAGTGTATTACAGCAGAATTAAAACAATTCTAATTGAGTAGGCTGGGGTGCAGATGGTATTGCCGCTTTTCCCCAGAAATTCAAGATATTTCCGAATTGCTTGTCGGTTATTCGAAGTACGCTTACTTTTCCGAGAGGAGGTAGCAATCGGTGGATTCTCTTTTCGTGTACATCGGCACTTTCGCCACTTGCACAATGCCTGACATATACAGAATATTGCATCATACTGAAGCCATCCTTCAACAAGTTATTTCTAAAGCCAGACGCATTTTTCTTGTCTTTCTTTGTTTCTGTCGGTAAGTCAAAAAATACAAATAGCCACATGATCCTGTATCCGTTTAGCTCCATAGTTTTGGATATTTTATCTTCTTTCTCTCTCCGGTATAGCATTGCTGCAAAGAGCTTGCTGTTTTTTGGAGTGCCACCATCAGCGGACTTTTCTCTTCCTTGAAGTAAACGGTTTGCGTCAGTATCTGCAAGAGTTCGGCTTTTATTTTTGTGTTGAGTTCCTGCTCATCGTAATGTTGCATAATTTCATATACTTTTTCATCTACGATCGGCCGGAAAGGTTCCATTATATCATCGGCCAAAGCAAAGGCATTGTATTTGCTTTTATGATGGATGCCAAGCGTATTCAATAGGCCACTTCCCGATAAGGACCGTGCAGTTGCAGCCCTTAGTATAGCATATCCGTAATTGAGAAAATTGTTTGGATAGTTTCCGAAACGCTCCCTTTTGAAGCCAGTCTCAAAGAATGATTTCCAATATTGGCTTGCTGCCACGCCTTCCATATTGCTAGTGTCTCCACTTAAAACCTTGCTGGCAAGAAATTCAAATTGATTTTTGTTTCCCGTAATTTTTTCTAGCAAGATGCCCTGGTTTCTTATCTTCTCAACTATGGTCAACTGCCATAATTGTTTCTTGAGAGGAATGCTTGCTTCAATCTGGTTCCTGAAGATTTCCTGCTGGATGTGATGGCTGTTGAGGTTCAGGAGCATTCCATTTGGCAAGTGATTGTTGCTACAGATTATAACAGAAGCATTGTTTTCTACAAGCAAATTCATAGCTGTTATACTGAGGTATATTTCAGGATTGTCAATAACTATGAATCCGATATCTTCTATAGGAATAGTATTTTCTTTTAGTTCGGTCTTGATAACCAGCTGGAGGTTTTTGGCAGTAATAGAAGCTTTATTTTCCAAGAGGATGGTTCTTTTTAGCATGAATCTATATTTAGAATTAGCCAAATTATTAAATACCAATCTATTAAAATTACGGAAAACCTCATTTGACTATTTTGATTTTGATGTATTTGATATAATTAAGAGGTAATAAAATACTTATACGCATTGATAATAAAGTAGCGGCATAAATGCGCCGAGCCTCTTCCTAATAATATGGATTTAATAAAAATGCCTCCAAAGAGTATCTACTCTTGGAGGCATTATAGTTGCAGTTCTTATGAAGAATACCTTTATTCCTTAATCACCTTTATTGTTTTTACTTGACCATCAGCCGATATTTTAACCAAATAAGTACCTCTTGCCAGATTGGACATGTCAATCCTGGATTGGGAATCATTGATGGATTTTGCCAGAACTTCTTGTCCGAGCATATTGAATACGGTAACATTTGCAATAGTGCCGTTGTAGGATAGATTTAAGATATCTTCTACAGGATTGGGAAATGCAGTGAAGCGGGCATTCTCGAAGGAAGTATTGGATAATGATGCGTCATAGGCTGCAATCTTGAATGAACCGGAAGCTCCCCAGGCTCCAAATGCCCTGATGTAAAGTATTTCTCCAGCAGTCCTTCCTGATATGGTGACAACAGAGAAGTTATCAGCACCTTCATCGTTATTGCATTCCAATGGGGTCAATCCTTCACAATCACCAGAATACGCTTGAAGGACGGTATCCATCAGTACGGCAAATCCTGGTTCACCACTTCCTGTCGTTTGGATGGTGATAGTTCCAGAGGCCGGAACTTGAACGGTGTACCAGATGTCTTTTCCAAAGGTAGAGAAATACATATTCCCGCAGGCAGGCAAGGGAAGTTCAGGACTAGTAGTTGCTCCTAAATTTGTAGCAAGCACCGCTGCCGATTCCAAATCAAAGCTTGGAACCAAGGCAATGGCATCCGCACAATTATCATTGCCAGGAGGACAAGCAGCATACGATTGGACCTCGTTGACAAATGTATAATTATCATCATTATCCGAAACGGTAAAAACGATAAGTGTAGTGAGTGGATAAGGACCAAATTGATAGATCCCTGTTTCTGTGATATTCTGGCTTTCGCTTTCCTGATCATCATCAATTGTAATCGAGGTTGAACCACCCATATCAGTCACGTTGGCCTTTACCAGGAAACCAGGATTTTCACCACAAATCAACTCAGTGTTGTATGATACGGAAGCTTGAACGAATGGAGGGCAATAGTATTGTACGATGGTTTGACTGGGTACAAAACAATTGGGATCGTCATTGTTGGTAGCTGTTAAGGTAACCTCTGTAAAATTTTCGTAAGGTCCGAATTGAATTATTCCAGGTTCCGTCACGATTTGAGGTTCACTATCCATATTGTCTGTAATGGTTATGGAAGAAGCTGAGCCTAAACCATAAATTTCAGCACTCACTAAAAATTGCTCTGCTCCATTTTCACAATTGGGAACCATATTGTATTGAACGTTTGGTATTTCGCAATCCGTCAAGAACCATTCTAATGTAAAGTTTCCGGTTTGTCCGTTGAAACCGTCCTGAACCCAATATAGGATTTTCTCCTCTTCAAAACCGTTCATAAACGTATAGGTACGATCGCCATAATCAATACAGGTTAAATTGAAAGGATCCTCGCAATCTCCCAAGAAGATGCTTACTATAGATTCATAATCACTTTCCACCTGGCTGATTGTCAAGGTTGATCCGGATGGTACAGCGATAGAATAGTATACATCTCCTGCTTGATTATTGGCAAGGCAATTTGGAACATTCTGGTTGGTGGCATTGATTGTAGTTCCGCTGAGTGGGGATGTTTCTAAACTCAAATCAACTGCTCCTGAACAGAAATTATTGGCTGGAGCACAAACAAGCTGTGTTTGTGGAACGCTTGTTATGGTACAATTGGGATCATCATAGTTGTATATGTTATACTGTACTAAAGTTTCATTAGGGTAGGGGCCAAACGTGACGGTACCAGGCTCGGTAACAAATTGTTCCCCTCCCTGATCATCGGCAATGGACAAGGAATTTGCCGATCCTAAACTTTCCACGTCAATAGCTACAAAAAATTGTTCTGTGACACTGCAATCCGATACGATCGTATAGGTTACGGTTGGATTGATACACGTATTCTCGGCAATGTTCAAACTGTAAGATATGGATTCCACAGGCGCCGCATTTGAAATTACAAAGTAATAGGTTGATCCTTCCGCTACCGGAAATGCCTCAATAGAAATCGGCGTATCAAACAAGACTTCCTGATTGGTAACCCCGGCAAGGCATACTTGTCCAATATTCCCACAGCTTCCATATACGAACAGGCCTACAACTTCGTCTTGTGTGGAAAGAAGCAAATTGATAGAACCATCAAAGGTTGCAGTGTACGCATAGACTACATCATTACCGTAGAGGTAGCTCAATGGTCCATTGCAGGAAACTCCCGGACCTCCGGCATAATTGTTTCCATAGTTGGCTGTATTGTCAGTTGTGGAAAAAGGCAGGGTTATGGACTCGGCCGCTTCGCATAAACTCGCTTGTCCAAAAGAGCTCGTCCATACTCCAAAAAGCAACAAAGCAAAGAGCGTAATTTTTTTCATAATTGTGGTTTTTAATAGTTACGATTTCAAATGTAGGCCATGCAGTGCTGTAAATCTTGATTTTGACCGTGACAAAATAGGACATTTGCCGTGACAAAAATGGATAAATGTTAATTTTTCAAAGCGATGTCAGGTAGTCGTACAGGTTGGTATCTTTGGATAGTTTCATTTTAGAAAGCACCCTCTCTTTCCGTTTACGGCAGGAATCCTGGGTGATGCTGAGCATCGATGCAATCTCCTTAGTGCTCAAACTCATGTAAATATAAGAGATGTATCGGATGTCATTTATCGTCAGTGCCGGATGTTTTGATTGCAGGGTGTTTAGAAATCCCTGGTTGACTTCCTCGAAATGCGTTATGAAATTGTCCCATTCCTTATCGGCCTTCAATTGATTTTTAAGGGATTGGATATGAGAGACAAGGGTATCATCTTTTGAAACTTGAGGCAGTACAGACAATTCGGATAAAATTTCTTCAATCATTTCGTTTTTCCCAGACAGATATAACGCTTTCGCGGATAACTTCCGGTTCTTTAATTCGACTTCGTTTTTTAATTTCTCTTGTTGCAATAAGGAAATGGCCTGTGCTTCGTTGAGCTGTTTTTCAAGTAACAATGATTCCCTCTTTTCCTTTTCCAGCTCTAATGCCAGAATTTGTTCGTTCCGTTCTGCAATCAGCTTTTTTTGCTTGAGCTTATACGATAAATTTCGGATTGTCCAAAGTGCAAACAAAACAATGATGACTATAAAGAGGAGCACGTAATAGAATATTTTCCTTTCACTCACCAATTTGGCTTCATTGAGCATGGATTGATTTTTATAATTCTGCAGTTCAAATTTTATTTTACTGTTCTCATACAATTTTTCGTTCCTCATTTCATTGAGCTTAACGGTTGCATCAAATAGAGAATCCTTGTATTGCAATGCCGAATTCAGCATCTTGTTTTTGATGTTGATTTCTGTAAGCAGCTGAAAAAGTTTGGCTTTTGTTTCCAAATTTGGTTTCTTGTCAAATATTTTTTTAATATAATTTGAAGCCAGGTCCAATTTGTTTTCCTGCAGATATGATCTAGCAATAATGAGAAGCAATTCGATATCTGAATTTCTATATTCCAAGTTTTTGGTATTGGCCAGTAAATATTGAGCAGATTCTCTGGCTCTTGCCGTATTTCCCTGTGCCAAGTCGCATTCTGCCAATCCTCCTTTGACGATAAGGATGGAGTTTGGTCGTTCCGCCAAAAGCAATAAGGCTTCATCATAGTAGATTCTGGCGAGATCAAAATCTTTGGTTTCTACTGCAACACTTCCTAAATTCAGTACAGCCTTGCCGGCAATGATCATTTTCTTGTTTTTTTTGGCAATTGTATAGACCTTTTCAAAATACTCATTTGCCAGATCGTACTTCTTATCTTCCAAGTACAGGATCCCGATATTGTTTAAAACACGGATTTCATCTTCTGGCTTCATTTTGTCCAATACCAAGGTATGTGCTTCAAGATAATAATTGAAAGCTTCTCCAGATTCAGAAAGTCTCAAATAGTTGTTTCCAATATTATTCAATGCAAGAAATTCTTGGTCGTACCATCCATTTTTTTTCGCCAATGTCCTTGCTTTGAAAAGCAACTCAAGGGAAAGTGTGTGATTGTTTTTTTCGTAAGCTTGTATGGCCGAATTAATCAAACTGTCGCAATACGCTTTTGTAGTGGTTTGTGCGTTTGAATAATTGATATGCAATAGTAGCTGAATCAAAAACAAAATCTTCAACAAAGAATATTTTTGGGGCATTTTGAAAAATATAAGAGATTCCTCAAATATAGAAAGATATAAATAAAAAAGCTTGCAGCAAAAATCGGATTTGTAGAAACAATAGAATAATGGATGCTCTCTTAAACAACTTGCAGGCTTTAAAGGAATTACTATATTTGCAGCATCCTAAACCATTCCAATGCTACAATCCTTTTTACGAGTATTCGTGCTGTCTTTCTTTGTGTTTGCTTCTGCCTCTTCAGTTGCACAAACGGCTAAAATCAAGAACCTGCAAAAAGCACTTCCGAAAATAAAAGACAGTGCGGTCTATGTAGATAAATTAAATGATATTGCCGTACTGATGCACATGAAAGATACTGACAGCAGTTTCCTCTACGCCATAAAAGCAAAAGGAATAGCGTCGAGAATTGGTTATGGAAAAGGTATGGCAGATGCCACAAGTACTTTGGGAATTGTACTTTCCATAAAAGGACTGAATCATGATGCACTAAAAATGCAAACGAAGGCACTTGCAGCCTACAAGAAACTTAATGATGTTGGCAGCGTTGCCAGGGTGTATACCAACCTGTCTTCCACACACCGCTACCTTTCTGATAGTGTAAATTCGGTACGTACTTTACGAAAGGGATTGGCAGAAGCACGTAAAAGGCCCAATGACAGCGTTATGGCACTCGTATATTCTTCCTATACGAATCTTGCACCCGGACTTTCCAAGGACAGCAGCCGCTATTATATAGAAAAGGCATTGCGAATAGCAAGGCGTTTTAAAGACAAGCGCATCTTGATTTACAACAATATACTGGAAGCTTCCATACTGATAGGAACTCCGGATCAAGCCAAAGCATTGCCAATGTTGGAAAAAGCATTAGCGGATGCCCAGGCAGCTGAGCTTGAATACATGGAAATTTCAGCCTATGATTTATTGGCAAAGTATTATGCTGATAATCCTAAAAAAGCGTTGGACTATTATGATAAGGTAATGAAGATCGTGAATGATAAAGGATACGTTACGCTTAAATCAGTTGTATTGCAACGCATGATGCCTTATGCAGAACGCTTGGGCGACAAGGACCGTGAAGTGGCACTGGCACGAGAACTTGCTGCCACGGTAAGTGAAAAGCAAGCCAGGCTGAGCGTATTCTTCAGCGATTATATCCGTTATACTGAACTTGAAGATTCCAACAAATTTCTTGAATTGCAAGCCAAGGAGGAGGAAAAGAGGATATTGCTGTTAAGCTTGTTTTCTGCGGGAAGTATCGTGCTGCTGGGCATCATCTTTTTCCTCTATCGCAAAACACGTCGCGAGTCCGGCCAGAAAACAATACTGAATCGTTTGCTCGAGCAAAAAAACAAGGAGTTGGAGGTGAGCGATGCCTTCAAGAACAAGCTGGTTTCGATCCTTGCCCACGATTTCCGTTCGCCCCTGATTTCTACCTTGTCGGCATTGGAAGTCATCAAGATGGGTGCGGCATTGGGCAAGGAAGAAATGGATGAATTATACGGGCAGGTCCAGGATGATATCACCCAAATGCTCGGACTATTTGACAACACCTTGCAATGGATCAGGCAGCAACTTGACGGATACCGCCTGGAAACCGCAGAGCATCACTTAAGTCCACTCGTAGATGAAGCCACGCAAGCTTTTGCATATGAGCTGGAGCAAAAAAATATTACCATTCAAAATGATGTGGCAGCTGATCTTAAAATCAAGACCGACAAGGAGATGCTGCAATTCATCAATCGGAACCTGATTTCAAATGCCATCAAGTTTTCTCCAGAAAACGGTACGATTACGATTTCGGCGGCCGTTACTGGAAACAAGGTTGTGGTTTCTGTTTTTGACGAGGGCAGGGGATTGGACCAGAAATCAATTGCCGGCCTTTTTACAATCAGCAGTACAGGAAGTACCAAGCACGGCGCAGGAATTGCCTTGGCCATGTGCAAGGATTTTATAGAGAAATTGGGAGGAAGCATCCAGGCAAGCAATAGCCAGCAAGGGGCTGTCTTTGCCTATCATATTCCATCGGGAAATTGAAGCAGGGTTTATTGAAGCCGTTTGGTTTTCATCTATTTCTTGCCGCCTTCTCTGGATAGAAAATCACGAAACCATAATCCTGAATGCTTGATTGTTCGCTGCTGCGTGTTGAAATCTATATGTACCAATCCGAATCTGGCGTTGTATCCTTCGGCCCATTCAAAATTATCGGTAAGGCTCCACACAAAATAACCGCCTATCGTGCAACCCTCATTTTTTGCCTTGAGTATCTGCTCCAAATGATCGTGCAGGTATTGGGTACGTTCCCTATCATTTACTTCTCCATCTCTGACCGTATCCGGAAAAGCAGCACCATTTTCGGTTATCAGTATTTTCGGTATTCCTTTGTAACCGTTGAATTTTTTAAGTATGTGATAGATCGCGGGAGGATACACTTCCCATCCCATTGTGGTGAAAGGCATTCCTCTTTTTTTTGCAGGAACCAATGAAGCACCGATGTAGGGCGTTATCAATGAGTTTTTTACAAGCTCCCTGGTATAACACTGAAGGCCAATAAAGTCAAAATCAAAAGCCAGATTCTCCATATCATTCCCTATGATATAGCGATCGAGCTTTTTCAATACTTTCAGGTCTTCCTGGGGATATCCGAGTCCAATGATTGGCTCTATGAAAGTCCTGTTCAGCAAGGTGTCTACTCTTGCGGCTGCCTTGATGTCTTTTGGTTTCTGACTGCCAGGCTCGATATGGGTACAGGAAAAGGTAGTGCCGATATTGGCCTTTGCAACCGTATTCCGTACAATTTTTCCACCTGCTGCCGTTGCCAAGGTTACGTGGTGTATGGCTTTCAGGTAATTGCTTATGCCTCTTTTCCCTGGAGCGTGGACACCAAGAAAATAGCCGGCTCCAGTAAATACGGAGGGTTCGTTTATGATGATCCAATTCTTTACCCGGTCGCCGAAATGATACGTACACACAGCCGTATATTCTGAAAACCATGCGACACATTCCCTGTTTGTCCAACCTCCCTTTAATTCAAGGGCTTGTGGAAGGTCCCAATGATAGAGCGTGATCCAAGGTTCTATTTCGCATTCCAATAAAAAATCAATGATCTTGTTGTAATACTCAATACCGCCTTGGTTTACAGGTGAAATTCCTGTGGGCATGATTCTCGGCCAGCTGATGGAAAACCTGAAGTTTGGAATATTGAGCTGGCGTACCAGCTGGATGTCATTCCTGTAACAATTATAGAAATCACATGCCTCCATGGCGTGGTGGCCATTTTTTATCTTGCCTTTCCTGGAGGAAAAGGCATCCCAGATGGAAGGTCCTTTGCCATCTGCTTCATGCGCACCTTCTATTTGAAAGGCAGCAGTAGAAACTCCCCAGATAAAATCTTCTCCAAATTGTTCCCTGTTCAAAAACGAGGTTTCCACTTTAACCATTCAAGTTAGCTGTTTCTTGCGATTAGTGACGGAAACTGGACTGCATGGCTCTTAAAAAAAGCCATTCCTTGATTGCTGTTATGAATTTTAAGCTGAAGAATTTCATAATGATTTGTTTTATCCAAATTAAAAAAACAAATGCAAATAAATCGTAATGGTAAGGTTATTAAATAGTTAGGTTTTATTGTTTCTTACTTTATTTGCTGCAAGGGCAACAAAATAACAAACAAGGCTCCTTTCTGGCTATCGGCAACAGCGTAGATATCGCCGTGATGGTTCTGGGCAATCTTCTTGCAGATGGCCAAACCAATACCGGTCCCGTCGTATTCTGTCTTGCCATGCAGCCTTTGGAAGATATTGAAGATCTGGGCGGCATGTTCCTGCTGGAAACCAATCCCGTTGTCACGGAATTCCAATTTATAGTAGGGACCAGCCTCATAGATTCCATGTGCTACAGCTTCTTCCTCCGAAAGTGCCGATGCCGTGATGTTGATGATCGGATTGAAATCGGTCCGGCTGTATTTGAGTGAATTGGAGATCAGGTTGGCAAATAACTGCGACATTTGCAGTGGTATTGCTTCAATCACAGGCAATTCGTTGAAGGCTATAGTTGCCTTTTTCTGTTCGATGATAAGATCGAAATCAGCAACAACGCTTTGTGCTATCACATTCAAATCTACTGCTTCAAACGACTGCTGTTCTTTTGATAGTTGGGAGTAGGCTAGCACGTCACGGATGAGGTTCATCATCCTGCTGGTAGAAATGCTAATCTTGGACAGGTAATTACGGGATTGTGGGTCTATTTCCCCCAGACTATCTTCCAGCATCTTGGAAAAGATGCTGATTTTACGTATGGGTTCCTGGAGATCATGCGAGGCGATGTAGGCAAACTGCGCCAACTCGGCATTTGTCTTTTGCAGGTTGTCGAAGGCATCGGCAAGTCCGGCATTGGCTTCCTGTAATTCCTCGGTGCGTTTCTTCACCTCGTATTCTAATTTTTGCTGCAGTTCGCGTTCCTGCGTCACATCCTGTGCGGAACCGCTCAATATTTCTGGGTTTCCTGCTGCATCATAGAATACCTGAGCCTGGGCATGGATGATTCTTTTCTGGCCCGTATTTGTATTGATGATCGGATGCTCGTTTACATAAGTTCCTGTTCCTCCATGTTTAATAGCTTCCTGAATGGCTCTGTCAACCTGCTCCCTAAATTCTTCCGGCAAGGGATTATAGGCTTCTTCCAGGTTCTTGGCATCTTCAGAAAATCCGAGCCATTCCATAAATCTTTCTGAATAGTTGAAGATATTGTTCTTAATGTCCAAGCTCCACGTAGCGAGTTCGGCCAGTTCCACGGCACCTCTTAATGAGGCTTCCGCATCTTCGGCCTTTTGCCTTGCCAATACGGTATCGGTCACATCAATGGCAATGTCCATAATGGCATAGATCTCGTTGTTTTCATCAAAAAGAGGGGAGTAGGTGATGTTATAATAATTATAGGTCATCACGCCATCCTGTACGATCTTGACCTGGGATCCATAACTCTGAAACATGATTCCCGTAGTATACACGTCGTCAAGGATTTTCAGGAAAGGCTGTCCCTCGGTGATCAATTCGGGCATTACTTCCCGTAATGGCTTCCCTTCGATGTCCGGACCTTTTCCTACGATGTCAATAAAGGTCTTGTTTGGGAGTTGTACAATGAGGTCGCGGCCTACAAAGAGTCCGATTCCTGCAGGAGCATTCATGATCACGGAACGGAGCTTGGCTTCGCTGGCTTCAACTTTTCTTCGTGAAATTACTTGCTGTGTAACATCAATCACTACTACAAATACGCCCGAAATACTTCCGTCAGATTTAAATTGGGGCTGGTAGGTAAAGTTGACAAAAATGGTTTCCATTTTACCATTACGTAAAAAATCTACTTCCACTTCATTGGCAACATACGGTATCCCCGTTTCGATTACATTATAAAGCAGCTTGTCGAATTCCCTTCCTTCTAGTTCAGGCAAGGCTTCAAAGAGTGACTTATTGACAATTTCACTTGGCTTTCGTCCGACCAGATCTCCATAAAATGGGTTGGCCAGGGTGAATACAAGGTTTTCCTTGTCCAAGATGGCAATACCAACAGGCGATTGCTCAAAAGAAGCGAGCAGCTGTTGTTGGTTTTCTTCAATTCGCTGATTCGCAATAACCCTTTCGGTAACATCTACTGCCATGTCCATGATACCATAAACATCACCATTCGCATCAAAGAGAGGCTTGTAGGTAAAGTCACAATAAATGGTTTTCAATACTCCATCAACAACCAAATCTGCACGAGCTTCTTTTGCTTCATAGGCTATACCGGTGTCAAAAATGTTGTCGAGAATTTCCAGAAATTCCTGGCCTTTGAGTTCAGGCAATGCTTCTGCCAATGGTTTTCCGAGTACTGAATTACCCTTGCCCCAAAGGGCGATCATTGCCTCGTTTGCAATGTCAATCGTAAGTTTTCTGCCAATAAAAAGGCAGGTTGCTACAGGGGCTTCTTGTATGAGTGATCGGAAGCGCTTCTCGCTTTGTTCCGACCTTATTTTTGCCATATTCAGTTCCGTAACATCAGCGGCAGTGTTCATTACGCCATATACCTTTCCTTTTTCATCAAAAAGAGGGGTGAAAATATAACTGAAATAAAACGGACGGTCAATGCCGTTCTCTGTAATGTTCAGGAATTTGTTTTCGGATTCAAATGGTACACCTGTTTCATAAACGTATTGCAGTTGCTCGAATATTCCCGTTCCTTCCAATTCAGGGAGGATTTCAGGATACAGTTTACCAATTACATCATCACCTTTTCCGAAAATTTTCTTGATGGACTTGTTGGCCAATGCAATTTTCATTTCGGGTCCCGTATACACCCCAATTGGAAATGGGGCACTTTCTACAAGATTCCGAAGGTTGTATTCTCTTTCAGCCTGATTGTCTTTGTGGTTCTGGAGGTAACTCAACAGTGAAGTTAGGCCGACAAACGTTCCTTCAGCATCATAATCCGGTGAACCCTTTTCAAGGTGACAGTGGTAAGTTCCGTCGTACTTCCTGATTTTATATTCAATGCTATAGGGCTGTTGGTTCTTATAGGCTTCCGCAATAGTTGCCAGCACATTTTGTCTTTCCTCTGGGTCAATGGCATCTTTCCAACCCGAGAACAGGGTTTCTTCCTGTGCCTGCCCTGTAAAAGTATGCCAAGCATTGCTCGACCACAGACAATTGGCCTCTGCCGTAAGCTTGCGGAAAATTGCAGGAAGTGTATTGATAAAGGCTTCTGTTTCAGGCGAAAGCTGAAAAAAAGTATTGCTGCTGTTGCGGTTGTTGTTTTCCAATGTTATCGTATTGCTTGAAAAATCTTAAAAAAATCGTTGAAATCACTAGGCTTGGTAATAAAATCGTGGGCTCCCAAAGCTTTGGTCTGGCTGATCAGTTCTGCCTGTGACGAGGTAGAGAATATGATTACCGGAATATGATTCAGATGCTCGCGCTTCTTTATTTCAGTCAGAAATTGTATACCGTTCATAATCGGCATGTTCAAGTCCAGGAAAATCAAATCGGGGCTGATCTGATTTTCATCCAATTGCTGAAGCGCTTTCACTGCGTGATTAATGGTGTTGTAATTTCCGGGGCCAAATGATTTTTCTATCGCGACCAGGAAGATCTCGCAATCGTCCTCGTCGTCGTCGATCAATAAGATGTTTTTGTACTTCATTGCATAAAAATAAAAAAAATGGCTGGAATTGCAGTACAGTTTTCCATATTTTTGAAGGATGAAATGATTTTGAGGCATATTATAATCAAGACCTTTAACTTAACAACCTTATGAAGAAATTAGCGTCCTGTTGCCTATTGCTATTGACTTTTGTATCAAATGCACAGCAAAACCTTTTTAAATATGTACGACCAATCATAGGTACGGAAAAAATGGGGCATACCTATCCAGGAGCAACTGTTCCGTTTGGAGCGGTACAATTGAGTCCTGAAACGGATACGATTTCCTATGAACTCAATGGAAAATACAACGGCAAGGTCTATAATTATTGTGCAGGATATCGGTATGAAGATAAGACTATAACGGGCTTCAGCCACACTCATTTCAGCGGAACAGGACATTCTGATCTTGGGGATTTCCTGATCATGCCAACACAGGGCAAGCTACAACTTAATCCCGGAACGGCTGATGATCCGAAGAGTGGTTACCGCTCGGCTTTTTCACATCAGAATGAAGTGGCAGAAGCGGGTTATTATAAGGTAAAGCTCGATGATGATGATATCCTGGCAGAATTGACGGCTTCCCAAAGAGTCGGCATGCACCAATATACTTTTCCAAAATCTTCTGAATCGCATATCGTCTTCGATCTGATGTCGGGCATCTATCATTATCCTGAAAAAAATGTATGGACCTATGTACGTGTTGTCAATGATACGCTTGTAACGGGTTACAGGCAAACCAATGGCTGGGCAAGAACGAGGACGGTCTATTTTGCGATGTCGTTCTCCAAGGCTTTCAAGAAGTATGGACAAAGGAATTATGATGAGAAGCAATCCTATCGTGGTTTTTGGCGCAAGTTCAATCAGACCGAAAATTTTCCGGAAATAGCAGGAAAGAATATCAGGATGTATTTTGATTTCGATACCGAAGAGCAGGAAAAAGTGCAGATAAAATTTGCCCTTTCGCCCGTGAGCCAGAAGAATGCCTTGGAGAATATGCGTTCGGAAATTCCACATTGGGATTTTGAAAGGGTAAAAAACGAAGCACAAGCAGAATGGAACAAGGAGCTGAACAAGATTGCAATCAACGCTTCGGAGGACGACAAGATTAATTTTTATACGTCGATGTACCATACTTTTATTACGCCAACGATTTATAATGACGTCAACGGAGAATACAAGGGACTGGATCAAGATATCCATAAGGCAGATGGCTTCACCAATTATACCACCTTTTCGCTTTGGGATACCTACAGGGCCTTGCATCCCTTCTTCAATCTGATCCAGCCTTCAACAAACAATGACATGGTGCGGTCGATGATGGCACATTACGACCAAAGTGCGTTGAAGATGCTCCCGATCTGGTCGCATTATGCCAATGACAATTGGTGCATGAGTGGCTATCATAGCGTTTCGGTAATAGCAGATGCCATCATCAAAGGGGTTTACAAGGGTAATGCAGAAGAAGCCTTGAAAGCTTGCATTGCTACTTCCAACCACCGTGATTATGAAGGAATCGGTTACTATATTGATAACGGATTTATACCGGCTGAGAAGAATGGCACTTCAATTTCCAATACGTTGGAATATGCCTATGACGATTGGTGCATTGCGCAATTGGCGAAGTACTTGAACAAGCAAGATATTTACGATGAATACATAAAACGTTCGGGAAATTGGAACAATAATTTTGATCCGGCTACTGGATTCATGCGGGCTAAAATGGAAGACGGCAGTTTCAAGCCGGATCCGGATGTGATGAGCACACACGGCCAGGGATTTATCGAAGGGAATTCGTGGAATTACAGTTTCTTCGTACCGCATGCACCTGAATTGCTGATGCAGAAAATGGGAGGGAAGGAAAAATTCACCGAAAGGCTAGATCAGTTGTTTACGATGCAATTGCCTGATGCCTTTTTCGCGGATACGGAAGACATTACCCGCGAGGGCATCATAGGTGGCTATGTCCACGGTAACGAGCCGGCCCATCACGTGGCTTATCTTTATAATACGGCAGGGCAGCCCTGGAAAACCCAGGAAAGGGTGAGAATGATCTTGAAGAAGCAATACAAGAACGCACCCGATGGCTTGGGTGGGAATGACGATTGCGGACAAATGAGTGCGTGGTACATCTTCTCGTCACTTGGTTTCTATCCCGTGGCTCCGGGTTCCCTGGATTATGCCTTGGGAAGTCCGGCGGTAAAGTCGGCCGTGCTGCAATTGGAAAATGGCAAGACGTTTACGATTGAAGCGATCAACCAGAGTGATAAAAATGTATATGTCCAGAAAGTACTGCTCAACGGAAAGCCCATCAAGGATCATATAATACGCCATACTGAAATTATGGCAGGAGGAAAGTTGGTTTTTTATATGGGACCACGACGGTTCAACAGGTTTTTCTGATAGGATGTAAAAGTGCAATTGTTCGCAACCACCCAATACCAAAACCAGAACATTCGGGTTTTTAATAAAACAGATCAAGCGATCTGTGTAATCCTTGCGTTACGGCATAGAGGATAAGTATCAATAAAGTACTGGATGTTATCCTTCATCATTTCAAACGAAGGGCCATAAAAATAAAGCGCGGTTGCGGTCTCATCTTCCCAATAGCGGTCGGCATTCGGTTCCGCACCAGTCAATCTATAGAGTTCCTGTTGGATAAAGTCAATATCCTTTGCATCATAGTGCTTGTGTTGGAGGCTGGCAGCATCGAGGTAGACGGCTATTCCTTCCATCTTCCCAAACGGAATTTCTTCCTGCGTTTCATCGATAATTATCCTCGAACCCTTTGGAGCGCCACAAGTTTCAAGATGATTGATGATGGTATTTATGGCTTCAAAATCTATCTTTTCAGTTGGAAGTTCTATCTGGATGTCACAAAAAAGAATTTCTCCCGGCTCTTCCTTTACGGTTCCACCACCAACAATTTCACCATATCGTTTTTCTTCTAGGAGAGCGGCCAACGTACGGGAATTTATCACCAGGAGCAATCTTGTCGTTGAGCTGTGCCACTATACATACTACAGATGTTTCTGGTGCTTTTGCGAATAGGCTTGGGAATAAAGTAGATAGCATCTGTTTTGAAAATTATGATATTGAATTACAGTTTTTTATGTTTGCAATTACGCTTCAAATTTACTTCAGGTGCCCAATCAAAAGATTATACGATTGCAATCAGATTTTATAGGATTCCATTTAAACAGTAAGTTTATAACTTTCGTTCCAGGCCATCTCACTTTGGAGTCATCAATAAATCATTTAAGGTTGTTTAGCCCTCTTTGTCAGCATGTCCATAAAACGGGAAGGAGACATCCCTACGACACTCCTGAATACGGAAGTGAATTTACTGTGGGAAGAAAACCCGCATTCGTCAGCCAGATAGCTGATCTTGTAGTTCAAATAGGCAGGATTGGTTTCCATCTTCTTAATGATATAGAGGATCCGCAATTCATTGATGTACGTATTGAAATCCTTCTTCTTGTACTTGTTGATGATATAGGAAAGGTATTTCGTATTTGTTTTTAATTTCACGGACAGTGCGGAAAGATTGAAATTCTTATCGGTGTATTTGGTTCCTTCTTCAAAGAGGAGCAATTTCTTCAGTATTTCTTCCTTTACCTCGCAGGACATAAGTTCCTTGTCTTCAGCAGTATTTATTGCCTGCTGTCCTGTTTTACAATTTTCAGGATCGTGCATGATCTTTTCAATAAAGTATCCTTCCCTGTTTCGTGAAACTTCTTGCTTCTTCTTATTGTTCATCCGATTAAGGAACAGTATGAACAAGAATATGATAAGCAGGTACAGGAATAGAAAGTACAGCTTCATATTATCCAGTAACATTACCGAAACATCCTGGATTGGCTCGATTGCATCAGGATGTGCACCTGATTGCATACTTGTGCTCGAGTCCCCGATAAGCTCAAGAATACCATCTGCAGGATCGCCAAGCTTTTGTTTCAGCTTGGAGTTAATTGAATTTAATAATACGTCAATTTCAAAATGATTAATCCTCTTTAGAATCATTGTAAAGTTCATTAGCATAAGTAGGTTTTTGATGAATTTTTCTTAATTCTAGATTCAAATTATAGTATGCAGCAATCCTAGTGGAAATTATCCACTTTATGGAATTGTGATGTAAACTAAATTTTGGATTTGTAGGGGGGCAAATCCGATTAAATTGAGGTCTTGAATTTTTTCTGTTGCAAGCAACATTTTTTTAGACCTGCCTGATATAAAAACCAATAAAACGAATATATAAAAAACTTGCAACTATTATTGTTCAAATTGAGGAATATAGTGCCTAATAAAAATGCAATTAATTAAGAGTATTTTAACACCTGTTTATCAGTGTGTTAAGGGGCTTCTTTTGGTATTTAAATTCCTGAATTCTGATAGTGAAATTTTAAAACGCACCTGAATATTGCCTTATTTTTACATCAGTTATCCAACTATTACCCCACTTTTTCTCCAAAAATGTCAACATAGTTTATATCTGAAAACTATGTAATAATTCATTAAAAACTTAATTATATGGTATTGAACTCTACACTTCAAAAATCCAAGATTCTTTCTTTATTATTGTTTTTTGCGTTCCTGTTTAGCACTGGTGTAAAAGCGCAAACAAGAATCTTTGCCACCTCCATTACTTCACAAGATAATGTTGATGGTGGCGGTAATGCTATCGATGAGAATATGGGCACAAGAGTGAGGATCAGGGCAAGCTCTGGAATTGCGGTAGGAATTGGTGCCTATGAAGGTCATTTGGAAATCAAATTTGACAATGTCCTTCCTGCCAACACTACCAGTTATGTCAAGATTGCCACCGATGATAATCTGCTGCCTTTTCTGCTTGGAGGCGATCTCGGAGGATTACTGGCCAATGTAGGAGGTGTTGTATTACTTGGAAATCAAGAATTTAATGTCCAGGCAAGGAATAATGCTGACGTTGTATTGCAGGGAAACAGCTCAAATCCATCACAATTTGAAGGTGAAGCCCTTAAAGTTGTCTACAATGCAGCAGGAGAGTACTTATTGGCCATTACGCCAAATGCTCCTTACGATCGCATCCGCCTTACCAACAGGGTCGGATCACTCCTGGGACTTGGGAACACGCGAAGGCTTGATGTCTATGAAGCCTTCTATGTAGATAATCCTGCGAATTGTGGTACAGCCGCTTATACTTCGTTTGGTGGTTCGGGCATAACATTGGACTTATTGCAACTGGGCTCAGCAGGTGTACAGAATCCGGCACGTGCCATTGATTCGGATTTAAATAATTTCTCTACACTCAGCCAGGGTATCCTGGGAGTGGCGGGAACCATAAGGCAAACGGTTTATTTTGAAGGCTTGTCTGATGCTTCAGATCAATATTCGGTAAGAATAAAACTGGCTTCTACATTGGTAGATTTAAACATAGCAAATAATATCAACATCTCTTCCTACAATGGCGCCAACTTGGTTACAAGCCAAAGCTTGAGCAGCTTGTTGACTTTGAACCTGTTGACGCTTCAGGGCGGACAGATCCTTACTGTCCCTATAACTCCAGGTGCTCCCGTAGACAGGATAAGCATCAGTTTTACATCGCTTGTGAGTTTGTCAGCAGTACAGAATCTGGACTTTTACGGTGTTCAAAGGACTCCTGGAAAGCCTGTGATCACAGATCCCAACACGGCTGCCGCTGAAGTTTGCGAAGGACAATCTGCCGCTCTCTTGGCGGATACGCCAGCTGGCAATGAACTACGATGGTATGATGCTGCAACGGGAGGGACATTGCTGCAAACAGTTGCTTCTGGAGCTGCATTCAACACACCGGCATTAACGGAAAATACTACTTATTATGTTGCCTCAGCACGCATAGGCTGTCCTGAAGAATCAAGCAGGGTGGCTGTAACGGTTACCGTCAACATAGTGGCTACGCCTACAACAACAGATACTACACAAGATTTTTGCGCCTATACGAATCCAACGCTTGCCAGCTTGCAGGTAAATGAAACAAGCATTGCTTTTTATGCAGCAGCCACAGGTGGCACGCCACTTGCAACAACGACTGCATTGACCACTGGGACCACTTATCACGTTGCCCTTGTTGATGATGGTACAGGTTGTGAGAGTACAGTCCGTTTGCCAATCACTGTCACACTTGCGGACTTATGTGCAACGGCAGTTTCCGTAAAAATAATGCTTCAAGGAGCACTTGTTGGCGCAACCGGCGGACTAATGCGTGATGACTTGAGAGTCAAAGGATTGGTCCCGCTTGCACAGCCTTACAGCAGCACGCTTAATGCAAGGTTTGTCCACGTTAATGGTGGTGGTACTGAAACTACAACCCCGGCAGTATTGTCAGCCAATGCAGGAACAGGAAATGCTATCGTAGACTGGGTATTCCTTGAGTTCAGGGATGCGTCTAACAATCAAACTGTGATCAGAACTGTTTCCGCATTATTGCAGAGAGATGGCGATATAGTTGCTGCCGATGGCGGAGTGGTCACTGTTGCTCTTCCAGGTACCTTCCTCATGTCAATCAAGCATAGAAATCACCTTGGGGCATTATCCAGCAATGTATTAACGGTTGCAAATGCTGCAGTGGCATTGGATTTTACAAGCTTGAGCAATGATGACTTGTTCTCCAATCCTGGTTTTTCAGGACAGGTGGCCATGGCTACGATCGGAGGGAAAAGGGCCCTGTATTCGGGTAATGCCAATTTTGATGAGCGCATCAAATATGATGGTGCCGCAAACGACAGGCAGATTGCCGCCAGCCAGGTACTGACCCATCCTGATAATTCAGGACTTATTCTCAATTATGCGAATGCAAATGGCTATTATTCTGGAGACATCAATATGGACGGCGTGGTACTGTATGACGGTGCCAATAATGACAGGCAGCTCATACTCAATACTGTCCTGACGTATCCCCTGAATCAGAATTTGTTGAGTAATTACAATGGCCTGCTTGAGCAGATGCCTTAAGGAAATTACACTCGATAATTTAACAATTACTTACCAAATCTACCTTGACCTATGAGAAAAATTACGTTTAAAGCACTTCTTGTAGCCTGTATGCTCTTCATCGGGATGCAGTCTATTAATGCACAGCAAGTTGAACTAAATATTAGATTCAATCCTTCGGCATGTACTTATGAAGTATATGCAAGACCCGATTTTACATTGAATAATTTTATCCTGGCTGGAGGGAGCCAGATCTCCATCCTTCTTCCCAATACAGTAAGCAATTCTTCTGTTGTCATTACCAATGTCAATGGAGGGCCGTGGTCAGATAATTCGCAGGTTTACGCACCGGTTGCAATGCCTGCGTATGATTTCCATGCTTTGTCAACCAATGGGTCCATGGTAAATTTTACAGCAGGACAGGAATTGTTGCTGTTTACCTTTCAACTTCCAGGAGGGAGTTGTTGTGCAGCAGGTGTAAGAATCTTTGAAAATGCTACCGATCCGCAGTCCAATGAGGCTGGAATGGGTGGAGGTGATTTCAACAACTACCTTGCAAATGCATTATCCCTTGTGGATTTATACGACAGTAATTATGACAATACAGGAACGATTTGCGATCCTTGTCTCATAAGTCCTGTTGCTGTACCTACAACTAATGATGTCACACAGGATTTCTGTTTGATAAATACGCCAACATTGGCCAATATACAGATCAACGAAACCAATATAAGATGGTATGCTGCTGCAAGCGGAGGCGCAATATTGCCTGCCACTACAGTTTTGGTCAGCGGAACTACTTATTATGCAGCACAATTTGAACTGCTTAATAATTGCGAGAGTGCCACGCGTTTGGCGGTAACGGTAACTGTCAATAATACTGCAACCCCTACGACACTTGATACTACGCAGGATTTCTGTCTTGTAAATGCTCCTACGGTAGGTGCCATCCAAGTCAATGAAACAGGAGTGACTTGGTATAATGCGGCAACAGGAGGATCAATTGTTCCCAATGCAACAGCTTTGGTAAACGGTGCTACCTACTATGGTTCCCTGACAAATGCAGTAACAGGTTGTCCAAGTGCCACTCGCTTGGCGGTAACAGTAACAGTTGGAAATGCGGCTACACCTACGACAACAGATACTACGCAGGATTTCTGTCTTATTAATGCTCCTACAGTAAGCAATATACAAGTCAATCAGGCAGGTATAATTTGGTATACCGCAGCTACAGGAGGTACAGTTGTTCCTGGAAATACTGCTCTTGTGAGCGGAACAACCTATTATGCATCGCAAACAGTAGGCGGTTGTCAAAGTGCAGTACGCTTGGCTGTAACTGTGACTGTGGGCAATGCACCAACGCCAACTACTGTCGACACTACCCAGGATTTCTGTCTCATACAGAATCCAACCGTAGGAAATATCCAGGTGAACCAAACAGGTGTAACATGGTACAGTGCGGCAACGGGAGGAACAGTCGTTGCAAATAATACGGCTTTATCGAGTGGTACTACTTATTATGCTTCCCTGACAGATGCTGGAACTGGTTGTCAAAGTGCAACACGTCTGGCTGTGACAGTGACAGTTGGAAATGCAACTACGCCAACGACAACAGATACTACGCAAGATTTCTGTCTTATAAATGCTCCTACAGTAAGCAATATTCAAGTGAACCAGGCAGGTATAATTTGGTATACCGCAGCTACTGGAGGTACAGTGGTTCCTGGAAATACTGCCCTTGTGAGCGGAACAACCTATTATGCATCACAAACGGTAGGCGGTTGCCAAAGTGCAACACGTCTGGCTGTAACGGTAACAGTGGGCAATGCACCAACACCAACTACTACAGATACTACCCAGGATTTCTGCCTTATACAAAATCCAACGGTAGCCAACATACAAGTAAACCAAGCGGGTGTAATATGGTACACTGCTTCAACAGGTGGGACAGTCGTGCCAAGCAATACAGCTTGACAAACGGTGCTACTTATTATGGTTCGCTGACAGATGCAGCAACAGGTTGTCAAAGTGCAACACGTCTGGCTGTAACTGTAACCGTAAGTAATGCAATTACCCCGACAACAACAGATACTACGCAGGATTTTTGCCTTATTGATGCACCTACGGTGAGTGATATACAGGTCAATCAAGCGGGTATAATATGGTACACGGCAGCAACGGGAGGAACCGTTGTTCCTGGAAACACTGCACTGGTAAGCGGTACTACCTATTATGCCTCACAAACCATTGGTGGGTGTGAAAGTGCGACTCGTTTGGCTGTAACAGTGACCGTAGGCAATGCGCTGACACCAACGACAACCAATATAACCCAAGCATTCTGTGCCTATAACAATCCGACAATAGCCAATATCCAGGTAAACCAAGCAAATGTAATTTGGTATGCAGCATCAAATGGAGGAACAGCACTTGCTGCAAACACGCCTTTGGTAAATGGCACTACCTACTATGGTGCATTGGTGACAGGAGGTTGTGAAAGCGCTACAAGGCTTGCTGTTACAGTAAACCTTTCGAACCTGTGTGATGTGACATTGAATTTAAAAGTCGCACTGCAAGGATCTCTTTATGGTACATCAAATGGATTGATGCGTGATAATTTAAGAACATTGAATCTTATCCCGTTGAACCAGCCTTACAGCAGTGCCCTTAATATGAGGTTTACACATGTGAATGGAGGCGGTGCTGAGGCAACGACCGCAGCGGTACTAAATGTAAGTGGTGGTAACGCAATCGTTGATTGGGTTTTCATAGAAGTAAGGGATGCATTGGCACCCCAGACCGTAATAAAAACCGTATCCGCATTATTGCAACGGGACGGAGATATAGTTTCTGCCAGTGGCGATGCGCTGGTAGTAAGCAATCTGCCTGAAAACTTTATTGTAGCGGTCAAGCATAGAAATCATTTTGGAACGATGAGTGCCAATGCCGTAACAGTTGATAACAATACTGTTACAATTGATTTTACAACGATGGCAATGACTGATTTCTACACCCTGCCAGGAAATGCCCAGGGCGTACCTGTCGTAACTGTAGGTGGTCTTCGTGCCTTGAGAGCCGGTAATGCAAACTATGACCGAAGAATTAAATATGATGGAGTCAATAACGACAGGCAAATGCAAGGATCACAAGTACTTTCTCATCCGGACAATACCGGACAGGTCCTCAATTTTGCTGGAGCAGAAGGCTATTTTTCAGGAGACATCAACATGGATGGAAAAGTACTCTACGACGGAGCCAACAATGACAGGCAGATCATCTTGAACATAGTGGTTACCTATCCTCTCAATACGGGAACACTGGCTAATTATAATGATCTGGTAGAACAGATCCCATAATGAAAAAGCATTCCTTTTACAGGATCCTTTGTGTGATAATTTTTAACTTTTATAAAAGTGCGTATGAAAAGTTTTATGCTTAAAATGCTAATATTTGGACTAATGTTTATGCCTGTGCAATACTTGTATTCCCAGGCAATAGACCTTACCCTCAAATATATACCGGAGAATAACGTGTATGAGGTTTATGCACGTCCAGATTTCAGCCAGAACAATTTCTTCCTGGCGGGGGGAAGCCAGATTACAATCGTGCTTCCCGCTTCAACGGCCAATTCGGCACTTTCCGTTGTTTCAGTAAATGGAGGGCCTTGGTCTGATAATTCCCAGGTATATGCGCCATCGGCAGCAACTGAATATGATTTCCATGGTATTGCTACCAACGGCTCACAGGTAAACCTTGTTTCTGGTACTGAACTACTGCTGTTTCGCTTCTCGCTTGCAGCTGGCTGTGCAACAGGTGTCCGGGTTTTCAACAATGCAACCGACCCGGGTCCATCGGATCCAGGGATGAACGGTGCTGGTTTTGGCAACTATGTAGGGAATGTCTTTACACTCCAAGATCATTATGGGGCAAACTATAATAATAATGGAACGGTTTGCGGCCCCATAGATGATGATGGCGATGGTGTAGAACAAGGAATTGACCCGGATGATAATGATCCGTGCGTGCCGAATCCTTTATTTGCAACGTGCGACCAAGATAACGACGGATTGACCAATCAGGAAGAAGCAGGAATCGGTACCGATCCGACCAATCCAGATACGGATGGCGATGGTATAAACGACGGAACAGAAGTTGACAATGGTACGAATCCTTTGAACCCATGCGATCCGAATCCGGCAAATCCGGCCTGTGTGGTCAATCCAAAAATAGAATTCACGATCAAGTTCAATCCGGTTACTTGCACGTACGAGGTTTTTGCATTGCCCAATTTCACGCAAAATAATTTCTTTATTGCAGGAGGAAGTCAAATTTCTTTGGCGCTTCCAGCATTGGCAGGTAATCAGACATTGGTTATAACGACGTTGGTGGGCGGTGTCTGGACTGATAACTCACAAGTGTACGGACCAGGAGCTTCTCCAGCCAATGATTTCCATGCCATATCAAGTGACGGTTCCATGATCAACTTTGTGGATGGCACGGAAGTACTGCTGTTTACTTTTCAACTCCCTGGTGGTGTTTGCTGCCTGGAAGGCGTAAGGCTTTTTGAAAATAATACCGATCCGGATTCCACACAAGCAGGAATGAGTGATGGCGATTTTGACAATTACTTTGCCGATATTTTTGTAATGGACAATTATTATAATGGAAATTACAATAACGATGGTATTGTTTGCAACGAGTGCCTGATCAACCCGGTAGCTCCACCAACGGCTTCCGATCTTATGCAGGAATTTTGTGTAATCGATGCCCCTACACTTGCCGACATTGCTGTGAATGAAACCAATATCAGATGGTATGCGGCTGCAACAGGAGGAGTTCTTCTTCCGAATAGTACGCCTCTTGTAGATGGTACTACTTATCATGCGGCACAATTTGATCCTTTGAATAATTGCGAAAGCGAAGACAGGCTTGCAATAGCGGTTGCTGTTGATGATGCGCCAACACCAACTACTACAGATGCAACACAAGATTTTTGTCTTATTGATGCTCCTACTGTATCCAGCATACAAGTGAACGAGGCAGATGTGGTTTGGTATACGGCAGCAACAGGAGGAACCATAGCTCCTGCCAATACTGCCTTGGTGAATGGCACAATTTACTATGCATCTCTTACAGATGCAGTAACGGGTTGTCAAAGCAGTATCAGGCTTGCAGTCACAATAACCATAGGTGATGTACTTACGCCAACTACTACTGATGCAACACAGGACTTCTGTCTTTCAGATGCTCCAACAGTAGCTGACATACAAGTAAATGAAACAGGTGCCACCTGGTATACGGCAGCAACAGGCGGAACCATAGTTCCTGCCAACACTGTGTTGGTGAATGGTATTACTTATTATGCCTCCCTTGCAGATGCTGTTACAGGTTGTGATAGCAGTGAAAGGCTTGCAGTTACGGTAAATGTAGGTAATGCAGGGATACCAACTACAACAGATACTACACAGGAGTTCTGTCTTGCAGATGCCCCAACAGTTGCTGCAATCCAAGTAAATCAAACTGGGGTAGTTTGGTATACTGCAGCAACAGGGGGGACTGTAGTTCCCAATGCTACAGCCTTGGTAAGCGGTACGACTTATTATGCTTCACTAACGGATAATACTGCTGGTTGTGAAAGCGCTACAAGGTTAGCGGTAACTGTGACTGTTGGCGATGCGTCAACACCAACAACTGCCGATGCAACTCAGGACTTCTGTCTTTTAGATTCCCCGACAGTATCGGACATACAGGTAAACGAAACTGGCATTGTTTGGTATACGACAGCAACAGGAGGAACTATAATCCCTGCCACTGCAGCCTTGACAAATGGTACTTATTATGCTTCACTTACAGATGCTCTTACAGGCTGTCAGAGTAGTGTTCGACTTGCAGTTACAGTTACTGTAGGAGATGCGCCTACACCAACAACAACTGATGCGACGCAGGACTTCTGTCTTTCAGATGCTCCAACGATAGCTGACATACAAGTAAA
>Ga0247805_1000087_pt1 | contig 72618 bp, 63 predicted proteins | sample UWRJL044104R1_FD_180930 | JGI IMG/M metagenome (GOLD analysis project Ga0247805, IMG submission 180930) | Plant litter microbial communities from Arlington Agricultural Research Station in Wisconsin, United States - UWRJ-L044-104R-1 | ecosystem: Environmental > Terrestrial > Plant litter >...
TTTCATGTTTGCAAATACTGAACAGGGTGGAGAATTGCGAAGCAATCTTGAGGACAAAAATGCAAACTACAACGCCCGAAAAACTGTAGGTTTTTCAGCCGAAACGGCTCAGCCTGTGGCCCAAATCCGCTTTGACGTAGCAGACCGAATGATGATGTACAGCCTTGTCCCGATAGCTATCGGGATTTGTTAAACTTTGTATCAAGACAAAGTTTATAGGGGTTTCGGCGCCTATAGCTTGTCCCGATTTATCTTCGGGAAGCCGAGGCAAGGTTTGTGATGGGATTTAATTTATGATGTTGCTATTCGCAACTATTCTTTATACCGCTCCTGCCGCGATGGCACTAACTTACCTTAACTACTACCGTTGCTAGGCACATTAAACGACCCAGTATATCATACAATGTCAAAGATTTAAATTTCTTATGCCTAATAAAAGGAGGTGATCAAATAATAGGTTTACTAACTTATATGAGGCCGCTTTTAATTAATTTAACGTCTTTCAGAAATGATATCTTCAATGTCCTTTTTAAGATTTGGGAGCTTAGATAAAATGATATCCCATACAATATCGTAATCTATTCCAAAATAATCATGAATGAGACGGTTTCTTGTTCCAGACATTTTTCTCCATTCAATATGCGGGTATAATACTGCAAAATCAGGGTCTATTTTATTGCTTGCTTCACCAATAATTTCTAAACTCCGCACCAATGCTCTAGAGAGTATAGGGTCAATTACAACCTCTTCTTTAGTTTTGTTAGTTGTAGTTTCTAGTATGAATGAAACTTCTTCTAAGATGTGTTTAAGCAACTCTACATTAGAAGGGAACATGCTCAGCTTTGCTTAAAATATGTGGCCCAATATGTTTGCTAAGTGATTGTGGTGTAACCACTTCAACTTTTCTTCCTAACAAGTCCTCCAAAAAGAACGAGAGCTCCATAAAATTATCGTAGCTTTTTTGGGCTGGATCAAATTCTACTAATAAATCTACATCACTATTAGGATGCATTTTTCCAGTTATAAACGATCCAAAAAGGCTTAAGTTCAAAACACCAAAAGAACGCAGTCTTTTTCCATTGGCTTTTAATAGCGCTAGTAAAGTTGTTTTATGTTGAACTGCCGTGTGCATACTCAAAGATAAGCAAATTTTAATAGGAATAAAAACGTACAATGCAAGCCTATGTGCCAGAGTAATATTAATCGAGCAACCCCCATCACCATCTCAACCAACCCCAAACCCCTTACACTTTGAAAACCAATAAATTAATTGTATTTTAAACAACTATTTAACCAATAGTAACAAATTAACCCTCAACCGCTAACCAAATATTGAAAACGCTTCTCCTCCTCCTCATCAGTAGCGTGCTATTGATGACTATACCACCACCACGAAAAACCATTCCCTTTAGCGGAGCAGTTGCTACCTGTTATGGCAATAGCCCATGCAAAGCCTGCTCCAACTGTTCTCGCTGCGGACATTGCAGTAACGGTGGAAGTTGCGGCATTTGTGCCAAACCCAAGACAAAAACAGCCAATATCTTAACTTCTGGTAAAACAAGCACTACCAAAACCAGTGCCTATGTTGGTCAATGTAAAGCCCTTACCAAAAAAGGTGCGAGGTGTAAAAGAAACGGAGATGGGAGTGGCTATTGCTGGCAACATGGCAAATAAATTAGAACAATGCGGGAAACCGTAAAAAAGAAGAAGTGATAAAAAGTAATTTGGCGGTTGCAAGGTTTTGCTAACCAACAAGATAATTAACAAAAAGAATTTAACGATTACGTCCTGTTAATATAATTATAACAAACACATATTGAGAGTTATACGAAAATTTAAACCGACGAATAAACTAATAGACAATGATAAAAAAACTAATCGTTGAAGGACTAAACAACCGAAACAAGCCTTTGGAATTGAATTTTCATCCAGATTTAAACTTACTTACAGGTAAAAATGGTTCAAGTAAAACGACAATTTTAAAGTTAATCTGGTTTTTAAATTCAGGAAGAATTTTAAATCTGATTAAAGAAATAAATTTTAATTATGCAGAACTTACTACCTCAAATTCATTTATTTCAATAAAAAGAGATATTGAAAACAATACTGTAGCAATTGGTATTGATAAAGAAAAGCCATTTACTCTGAGTGATTTAAATCTTCGAGAATTAGAGCTTAGAAGACCAACAAGAATTAATGAAAAATTCTTAGAGATTAGTAAACTTTCAATTCCGACAATTTTTTTTCCAACATTCAGAAGAATTGAAGGTGGTTTTACGATGGAAGAAGGTTTTGATCCGAGATTTGGACGTCAAGATCAGATAAGGAGTGCATTAGAAGAGTTTTCAAATAGAATGTCATCCAAAAATCAAAGGTTTATAACATCAATTTCAACAGATGATATTATACAGTTGCTAAATAGAGAATATTCTAATATTAACGCATTAATTAACCTAGGCCAAAAACAAAAATCTGATGAGATTATAAGGAAGATCAAAGTCAAGCAGAAAAGTGAAACTGAGACACTTGCTGAAATTCAAGCAGACATAGAAAGCATGGAAACTGAAAGGCTAACTTTATTAAGGCCCTATACTACTTTATCTGAACTTATAACTACAATTTTCCAACATAAAGGAATTAACTTAAGTAATTTGACAATAGGAGAAGTAAATAATGCTATTTCATCTGATAAATTATCTGCAGGTGAAAAGCAAATGTTAAGTTTTATATGCTATAATGCATTTACTAAAAATCATAGTATTTTTATTGATGAACCAGAATTAAGTCTTCACCCTGACTGGCAAAGAACATTAGTCCCCACTCTACTTAATCAAGGAAATAATAACCAGTTTTTTATGGCGACACATAGTCCATTTATTTTCTCAAAATATGCGGATAAGGAAATCATTCTGTCACAAGATAAAGGCGAATAATATGGGCTTAGAATTAACAGTTGATGAAATAGTTGAAACCTTAAAACGTTCTAATTTGACTACGGTTTTGGTTGAAGGAAAAGATGATGTAATGATATATCGATGGATTGAAGAAGAGCTTGGGATTCAAAACGCAAGCTTTTTTCCTTGTGGTGGGAGAGGCAATCTTCTAAAAATATATAAGAGAAGAAGTGAATTTAGTAATCTTAAAGCGGTATTTGTAGCAGATAAGGATACGTTTGTTTATGTCAATCCTCCAGAAGAATTCTCTGAAGTAATATGGACGAATGGATATTCAATTGAAAACGATTTGTATTATGGCAGACAAATAGAACAATTACTTAGTCCAGAAGAGAAGATTATTTTTTTACGTTCATTAAATAGTTTTATTAATTACTATGCTTTTGAAATTGATTGTTATCTAGAAGGAAAGGAATTCTGTTTCAGAAAACATCCACAGCATATCTTATGTGAAACGACACATTTAGTTAAAGAAGAAATATTAAAAGAAATTGGCTTTATTCAGCCGAATGAAAGAACAGTAAAACGATTGACAGAAAATTATGATGTATTAATAAGAGGCAAATCAATGTTTGCCTTGTTAACAAGAATATTAAGTAATTCTAAAAGAGAAATTAAGCATTCAAAACCTTCATTATTAGAACATTGCTACAGAACTCATAGAAGTGAAAAATTCACTGATTTATTAGGGAAAATAAATAATAAAATCTGTGCATAAGGACTATTACCACAAGCGCTGCTGAAAATTTAGATTGAGCAGTTTTACAAAATTCAAAATAACTAATGCTATTGAGCATTATCATATAATTAGTCCAGATATCACACTTAATAAAATAATAAAAAAGATGTTCAATAATATTTTTGGGAATAATAAAAAAGCTAGCAAAACTTGTTTCTTTAAATGTGAAAATGAAACACTTACCGAGATAAATAAAATACCAGGAAATGGCTCCATAAATAGTTGTATTGAAAGTCTAGGTTTTCCTGCGAATCATGTAAGAATGGTTTATCCATTTTCTGATAAAATTAGTGGCTTGGGCTTCAAGTCATTGTCCAAACAATTGGTTATAGTATTTACAAAAAGCCCAGAAACACAAATCTCCTATTCAGACGTTCAAAAGGAATTAAATAAAATCGATTGGGATTTTGAATATTCAAGTTTAAACGTTGAGGATATTTTACAAGAAGGAATTGACTTAGAGAATTTTGATTTAAATTTTCTTAAATCGGTAATTGATTTAAAAGAAGATGATGTAAATACTTTTAAATCTGACAAATTGGGGCTGTATTTTCAATTTAAAGAAGGTTTTCTAAAAGCATTTACATCAACGAGTTGGGATAATTCAGCCACCAAATGGCTTAATGATCTTAATCCAACAATGGTCAAACAAATGATAGAAGAAGCAAATCAATATCATACAAATGATATTGATGCTATGGAAGAGGTGAATAATCAGGTGAATGCAATTTTGGGAATCCCTCAAGCCATTTCAAACGAATTTATTCCTCTGCACTCGAAGAAAAATGGAAACATAAATTTCTATAATTTATTAATTACTCATTACAGCAAAGAATGTAATGTGGATGATTTCCTTTTTATGAACAAAGGGCGCTTTAGAAAAATTAATGAAAACACGATTGAAGTTGAAAAATTTATTTACAGCTTCAACAACAATGGTAATTTGGAAAGTATTATCGAAAAGTAAACTAAATTTTTTAAAGGAAATATTGTCAAAAACCATACAAACAAATGAATTCAAGTTACTATCAAAATCAAATAAATAGAATCGAAAAGGAAATTGCGGATTTGTACAAAAAAGTTGCTGATGAAAGTAAAAGAGAAAATGACAAAAACAAACAAATTGATTCTGTAAACAAATCTATTAATAAAAGCACGTCTATTTCTTCGCTACAAAGTAAACAAAGACAAATTCAGGGGTATCAAAATGACGTTTTTAATTGTAAAAAGAAAATAGCAGATTATCAAAAAAACATTGCGAGTAAATCAGCTGATTTGGGAAAGAAAAAACAAGATTTGAGAAAGGTGGATGAAAGTGAACTTAAAAAGCAAAATCAAAAGCAACTTGAATTTCAAAACAAATTACAACGATCAATTAATGAACAAAAATCTCAGTTAGACTATTTGATCAATCAAAATTATTCTTCTAAAGTTCTTCAAGTGGAGGAATTACCGGATGAAAATGTAAAACAATATGATTTCTTTATCTCCCATGCTTCAGAGGACAAAGATGATATTGTTAGAAGTCTTGCTGACGCTTTGAAAGATAATGGATTTGAGGTTTGGTATGACGAATTTGAGTTGAAAATTGGAGATAGTTTAAGAAAGAAAATAGATGCCGGTTTAATAAATTCAAGATTTGGTATTGTAATAATTTCACCTTCATTTGTAAAGAAAAATTGGACAGAATATGAACTCAATGGAATGGTGGCAAGAGAAATGAACGGGCACAAGGTAATTCTTCCAATCTGGCATAAAATATCAAAAGACGAGGTCCTTAAATTTAGTCCAACCTTGGCAGATAAAATGGCATTAAATACATCCATTCATTCAACAGAAGACATAATTAAAGCATTAAAAGATCTATAGGCCACTTTCTATTAACAAGGTTTACGAACAGAATATCGATACAACTTAAAATAATTTTAGAAAATTGGCGGAGAATACTTTTCAACCGTTCCGATTTTTTTATAATTTTATCATATCGCCAACTTATCCCAAGCGCCAGGACGGTAGGTGTAATACTGGGCGCATACCACATAAAATCTAACATAAATAACCAACTTGGCAAGACCCAAAATGTTAGAATTAGTGTAGCCGAATAAATTATCAACTATGAATAATGAGATATTAGATAAAATTTTACATTCATATCTGTGGGCTTGGAAGCTCAAACAAGATAAGGATCCAAAATATCCGAAATTAAACTTTGAAAAGATTGCAAGAGCTCAAGAACAATTAATAGAAGATTGGCATCTAGAATTTTTGAAAAGACAGCTCATTAATGACGGGTTTTTAGTCGCATCAGATAGTAAAAACGGCGAGCCCTACGAGTTAACACCATTGGGCATAAAAGCAACTCAAAATGGTGGATATAAAAGCTTTCAAGCTGAAAAACAAACTGACAGAGATATTAAGTCTCAGACTTTAGCAAATCTAAAGAGTTCTAAGTATTCCTTAATCATTTCTATTTTCGCTATCATAGTTCCTACAATTATTTCATTATATAGCCTTTGGACAAGTAAACAGTCACCAACAGATGAAGAAGTGCAGCATTTGCTACAACGAATTGAAAGAATGGAGAATTTAAAAGATGAAACAAAAAATGCTCCTATTTCAGAAACAAGTCATGTTGATACTTTGAAAAAACATAAACTAAATTAACACAATAACATAACTAAATGCATACATACTATGCAATGAACTAAACAGAAATTTTTCAAAATTGGAAGAAATTTAATCTAATCTGTGATTGGCTAGAAATCTAGTGTAACTACGAACATCGTCAAGCCAGAGCAGGCTATGAAATTACTTTGCAAGTTAGCTTTAACGAATTGCACATTAGAAAAGTTACACTTAAAAAAAATATTTGTACTGTTGCGAAGTTAGTGTTAGATAATAATTGACTACAGATTGTACCTTTAGATTAACTCAAGATTATAAAATAACTAATGGAATTGCGGTTTACCCCCAAAATGCACTTTGCTTTTGATCTTGGCTTAATCATCATTGATAAAATCTACCATGCTGGTCTCTGATGATTTGACAGAAAATACTAGCCATCCTTATGCACTTACTCAACTAAAAGGCAGAAAGATAGTCTTAACCTTAACATCAGAACTATTATCCTAAGCAAGATGCTTTGACTTGGCATAGGAAAGAAGTTTTTTTAAAAAAAAATCTAGAATAAACTAATGAAATACACACTAAAAGATGTCTCATATACCACGTTCTTTAATGAGCTTAAAGGCTTGATGGGTCAAATTGAAACATTGTTAGATAAAAATGAAGCTAATGTTGCGAAACTTAAGGTTAAAGCAGACAATCTAATTTTGGCAATAGAGAAATATTTAAAAGCAAATGTTTTTCCTCTTCCAGTCGAAATACTTGAAATATTGGTTAATAGTTATTCAAGATTTCCAGATTTTGATTTATCTTATTTCGGTGCGGAGAAACGTACAGAACTTGATAAAGAATTAGAAAGGATTGAAAGATTTAAAGATAGCTTTTATATTGTTATAGGTTATCTAGCGATGATTGAATCGTTATCAAATGCTGAATTCGACCCTGTTAATTGGAAAATTTCTGAGAAGAATGACTTTATTCTATCAAAATTAAATACCGTGTTTGGAGACCAAACGTACTCAGTGGAAAAAATTCTTAAAATTAATGACATACAATACAGGGGGGACGAGGGAACAGAAATTGCAGAAGATTTAGCAAAGCGAGGTTATCTATTATTAGAAAATAAATATGGAAAAAATGTCTCTGCGAAAATTTCAGTGAAAGGCGCAAGATATATTGAAAGAAAACTTTCAAATAATAAATCCAAAAAGGACGATAGTTTAAATAAAAAGCTTGACGATATATTGAAACGCTTAACCAAATTAGGATATGGACAAGAGATTTTATTTGATGAAATTGAAGAGCTAAGAAATCTTCAAGAAAAGCTATCTAAAAAATCATGGGGCCAACTGCTTAAAGGAAAGTTAATTGATTTAGCGTTAGATAAAGTTATAAGTACCGAAACCGCAAAAATAGTTTACGAATATTTAACCAATGGAAACTTTAAATTATTAGATGGCTGAAATTAATTAAATCGAAAATAATACTTTGCATTCATTGAGAAAATTTAGTTAGACTTTTCACAGTAAGTGTGTACCACAGTAAATTAGGATTGATTAAGATAATGTATAAAAATAGTTCTCAAATCATTCTTTGAATCCATGCTTTGTCATCATAAATACAATCGTCCTGAAACTTATGGCCCCATCACGCTTATGCCGGTAGCAGTAATCCAATAATTCTAGACATTTATATTCATCATAATTATCATCCATAGCGGAAAGAGATAAGAAGTAACGCTTGCCAAGAAATGGATTAAATGAATTAGCTATTGCCATGGCTACTCTATACCAATCATCGTAACTTTTAGTAATAGAGAGATTTCGGGTTTGAAGGTATTTAAGTAATCTAGCAAAAAGCCGCTTATTATAAGAAGAGTCTAATTGAATATCATTTTTAACATAAAAAGCTGGCCGAGAATTATCTGATAGAATCTGCGGTGCCGTGGTTATTTCTTCAATTGGAATTTCAAAAATTGAAAACTCATTTTTGAATTTTAAATTTACATCATGAGACAAATAACAAAGGCGGCAAAGATCACTGCCCGTTTTATCGATATCTAAATCATATTTTTTCTTAAAATAGATCAAAAGCATGTCAAACGCTGTCTTATGTGTGGGCGATTCGGTGTTAACTGCTAAAAGGACTTTTAATCCATTTCCAGAAGGTGATATCCATGTAGAAATAATATATTCGTCTTTCATAAGAATCTCCTTCAACATATCCAAATTTGTATCTAAGTTGTCTATATCAATCACAATAAGTGAACTATATGTTTTAAGATTGTCTTTCTTATGAGCACCATTGAAAGTTCCGGAAAAAGTAACTGCGGGCAAGTTTTTCTTTGCAACCTTATAGCCTGCTAAATCTCCTTGTTTCAAGTAAGATCTACAGTTTGAAATCTGTAACCGATAAAAACCATTTCGAATTAATTCAAGTTCATCAATTAAAGAGACTTCTGAATTAAGCGTTGAAAAGGTGTTTTCATATTTAGAAATTTTTACTCCGCTTAAGTCCATTATTTAAATTGTTTTTTTGAAATGATAAATATATATATAACTTAGGGCATTGAGAAAGGGGAGTAGTGAGAGTGTGTATTTAATGTCACTCATGTAAGCTGGCTATTATAGGGCAAGCGCTATAATATAGGTAGTAATACCGAAAAATGACTTGCGATCTCAGTTTAACCGCAATTATCTAATGATAGAATATTTGTATATTTTAACCACTACTCTAACCCTTTCTTAATGAATTCTTTTGAAGATTATTTCTGCGATGACAATATTATAAGAATGATAGTGAAGTTTCGGATGGCTATTGCTAAAAGAAGACACAAAATACATCTTATAAGAGATGTTAGTAATCACGAAAAAACTAATTTAATTACAAATGAGCACTTCCTTTGTCCGGTTGATCTTTCTGCATTGCTACCTCCGAGAAAAAAATGGGTTCGGCCTCATAAATATCAAAGAAGCCAGTTAAATTCATCTCACGACGTTACCCAAGCCTCCATATTAAGAAAGATCAGGCAGACCGAGACTTTCCTTCAATCAGGTCTACTCAAAAAGAAACCTAAATGGTACCGAAATTTAAGCAATTTTATTAAAAGTGTAAAAACGGATGTATTATCACGTGATAAGATAGTATTGAATAAACCTGATATCATTCCAATCGAGAAAATAAAGGGTTCATCGAGTGGTGAGTGTAGGCCAATTGCAATGTATGGATACCGAGATAAAATTATTATTGGACTTTGCTCGAAATATCTTACGGACCTCTTTGAGCCTCTATTTCAGAATCCTGACTGCTCGTATGCTTTTCGATCTAGTCGGTTTGCAAAGATGAAAACCCACCATGATGCAGTTGATTGTATAATTAGCTTTAGAAATAAGAATAAGAGGCAATTATGGACTGCTGAGTGTGATATTAAAAAATTTTTCGATTGCGTAAATCACGATTTGGTGAAAGACGTCTTTGAGAGGTATGCTTTACTCTTTCAAGAAGAGTCTATAATTGTGGATGAGCGCTCTAAAAAGATATTTTATGAATACCTCAATTCGTATGCATTTAACCTTGATGTATATTCCCTTAATGGAAGTTCCTACTTCGATACTTTTAAAATAAATAATGGGTTCTTCAAATGGGAAGAAAACGAGCTGTCAAGTAATTATTATCCAGATGGAATTGATAAACATAGATTAGGTGTACCTCAAGGAGGGGCACTTTCTTGTTTCATTTCCAATTTATTTCTTCATGACGTCGATGTAGAGGTTTACAAATCTGAATTGGAATTTTTGTACGTAAGGTATTGTGATGACATGGTAATTCTTCATCAAAATAAATTTGGCTGCCAAGATGCCCTAGATCGATATAGTAGGGCAATTGATCAAAAAAAGTTACTGATTCATAAGCCTGAGGAGGTCAGTTATTCAAAAGATTATTGGGGTGATAAGGCAACAAAGTCTAAGATGCCCTATCTGTGGTCTTCAATAGACCTAAGTGGCATTCCATGGTTGGCCTTCGTTGGTTACCAGATAAGATATGATGGTTGTGTCAGAGTTAGGAAAAGTTCAATTAATAAAGAAAAAGAAAAACAGAAAAGGGAGACAGACCGTGTGTTACATGCGATACACTATAAGGAACCTAATAGCCTAAATAAAAACTCTCGAAAATCGCTTCCTGCATTAGAGTTTGCTCTTAACCACAGGCTGATTTCAATGTCTGCTGGTCGTATAAAATTGCACAGCTATGGAACGGCTGATCCAAATATGTGCTGGACAAATGGATTTAGAGCGATAACTAATAATCACTCTAGTCGAAACCAGTTTAGAAGTCTGGATAAAACCAGAAGCAATCAGCTGCAAAGGTTTAAGAAACTTTTGACCTCTTTAAAAAAGAAATCCGACGACTCTGATGATGTGAAAATCCTTCCCTACTATGGTAAGCCTTATAGTTATTATTGTTTCTTAGAACACGAAATCACTAAATAATTTATCTGTTTTAATTTAATAACGATTTAATATTACAGATTTTTTTATCAGAATAGGTATTCATTTTAATTACCTGTAATGAAATTCCCTATATTTAACTATGAAAAAACTAACCTTCATCCTTTTACTCTGCACTGCTGCTGTGTTTACCAAAGCACAAACTACTGTCAGCATCAAAGATATCTCCAAACACATTGGCGAAACTGTTACCATTTGTGATTCGGTTTACACTACTAGAGCACTCCCAAATTTAACCCTAATCAATTTAGGTGCAGAGTTCCCTAAACAGTTATTAACTGTAGTTATCTACAAGGCCGATTTAGAAAAATTCAAAGAACCAGAGAAAGCTTACCTAAATAAAAGAGTTTGTATTACGGGTAAGTTGGTTTTGTATAATGATAAACCACAAATTGTGGTTAATGAAGCCAAACAAATTCATATTTCTTATTAACCAAAGAATTAGCTCTAGCTAAGGATATATAGCTTTTTCAAGTGCCAAAATAGATTTTATCCGCTTTGAAGTACATATTGAACACTTTGATTTTGAATTTAGACAACGAGGGATTTAAAAGATACTTGTAATGTATTGATTTAATGGTAGATATATTTTTTTACTATTTTAAGACAACGATTAAGACATTTTTATTTACAAATGGTGTTATATATATATTTTGTTAGATAATTTTAACTGTAAATCAATATTAATATAACTAACACTATTATTTTTTGAAAGTAGCATTTATTGTTTTCATCCTATCTAGTGACTGAAAGGCTTTATTAACTCTTTCCTTATTATAAAGTTTGTTATTAAATTTTGGTCCTGCATCTACGAAATAGGCATGTAAGGTCTTACTGATTTTCTCTTTCGTAGTTGCATTAAATTCTAATATTCTAAAATTATAATAGTAAAGAATTTTCATTAAAATGGAATACCTCAAAATTGGGATTGTTATTTTATCAATACTTTCTCTGATAAATTCATGGTTTTTAACAAGGTCAATATCTGCCAAAGTATATAGTAATATGAATTTTTTAAATTGATTTTTATCCCCTCCTGCTTTTAGCTCAGAATATTTTCTTTGAATTATTGATTGCATGTTACTAGCCCCAACCATATCTGAAAGTCTACTTTGTACAATTATTGGTAGCATTTGTCTCATGAGCTTAATTAAAATCAATGCATGATGTTTCTCTGCATCTAGGTCTGGCTTTTGGGAGTTAAACGTTTGGAATAGTTTATAACCCCAAGATACCGTTGTGTCAATTAAATAGTCAAAAATTTGATTGATCAAATCTGTGTTTGTTATATCATCAGCATTTTTAAATACTCTACCTAACACATACAATGCTTTTTCCAATGATACTATATCGTTGTCATCGATAGGGATAAATCTTTTTAATTTAACCTCACAATTTTCCTGAATAGTTAAATTGCTAATGCTATCATTTTCATCTGCGATCTCATCTACATCAGCCATGCTTAATGATTGCTTAAGTAGGTCTGTTTGCGACTTGCCTAACTGTAAAGCAATATCATCTGTCGCAAGAGTACCAAGGAGTTTATCTATATCATTTGCCTCAAAATCTGAATTTATTTTCTTGAAAATTTTCTTAGTCTTATCAAAAATCTTTTGTACAAATTCCTCATCCGACCTGTTGCTACCTGCATACATCTCTAGTTCGTTTTTGAAGCTTAGATAAATATTATTATCATTAATCACTGTTTCCCTAAACTCCGTATCTAATTTCAAATAATGTGCTAAAAAGTATTCAAAAACGCCATTCAGCCTGAATGTATACCTTTCTTCATCTACAAGTTTGATTATATCTTTGTCAACTATATAGTTCCAAATTGTACTTGCGTCTGTATCATTCCGTGGATTGCTCGATAAATAGGTTTTGGTAAATTCAAATATCTCATCCTTTGTAGCGGAATAATTGGTTAAATTATACTTTAACAAAAATCTTGCAAGATGTGCTAAATATTGTTTGTATTTATCATAACTAAATCCACCTCTACTTTTGATTAACTTTTCGCGTTCTAAAATCGATTCTATATATAGATCAACCAAATCAACATCGTTAGTTATGTCTTTCTTAGAATCTTTAAAAACCCACATAAACAAAGACACGCTCCAAAAGTTGAAAGGTATAGCCAACATAGTAAAAATGTGATTTATCCTATTTATCACCTCCAATTTGCTGTCTGAGCTGCCATAAAATTTATCAGCCAATTCCCTTAGTTGTGCAGGCTTTAAGCTATGAAAATACAAACTCGTTACAGAGTTATTATTTATCTTTAAATCTTGGTATTTAGAGGCAGAATTTTGATCCGTACAAATTATTATTTGGGCATAATTAAAAGAGCGCACTAGCTCTTCAAGCCATTGAATTTCTTCGTCCTTCTTCAAGTCTAAATTATCGACAAGCAATAGGACTATTTCTTTATCCATAATTTCCTTTACAGTACTTTTGTTAGTTTCGAAATAAATCGCTAAGTCCCGTTGAAGCTTAGAATTAACATAGTTGGTTTTATCAATCTTCTTAGCGTCAAAGTATATTGGAATTTTCTCAAGTGTATTATATTGAGCGAGACAATCTATTTGAATTTTTTTCAAGAGAGAGGTTTTACCACATTTATCCTCGCCCATTATCAAATAGTTATTGTAAGACTTTGTTATATCAGCCACACTTAGAACTGCAACCGAACCATTTTTCTTAACCTCTTCTGCGCTTTTTGAACTTAATACTGGATTTGTCCAAAGGTCATTGAATCCTCTATTATCATTACTACTCTTACCATTCAAAAATAAATCGTCAGCGTTTTCCATTTCATAGTCATGTAATGTTCTAAGCCTCTGCCTAAATTTATTCTGTTTTTCTTTCTCAGCATTGATTGGAATTTGCAACCTAATAGGCTTCCCAGTATAAAAGTACTCTCCTTGTGCGTCTAATTTATGGCAAGTGGCTGAAACTGCTAAAGTCTCAAGATTTAAATCCAATACAGTGAAGCCAATAGTTGATCCATCTTTCTCAGCTAAGGTTGCTGCCGACGCTAGCTTTAAAATCCCATCTTTGTCGGTATAACAAACTGTTGTACTATTTTTGTGTAAATGTCCAGAGAAAGATATATTAAAATTATTATGGATTAAGTCTTCTAATTCATATTGATTAAATGCTTTAAATTGTGTTAAAGGATGATGATGAAGTAATATTTTTAAGTCGCAGTTTTTTAGATCAGTTAGTCCAGCTTGCAAATGGCTAACAGGCATAATTAGTTTACCATCATCATTATCTCCTACGGCCCTTAGGGCCGTGTTAGCACAAAATATACCTATTCTCTTTCCGTCAAATTCTCTAATATGAGTTGAATAGTTTGCAGTAATTATGTCATTTGTAGAGTCTTCAAAATAAGAACTAATAAAAGTGTCATAATTTGCGAGCGGTAGTAAGCTATTTTTCGAATCAATATCAGATTTTCCTGCAAAATTTTCCAGTTCTTTATTAGTTTTAAAAGTATCAATCCGTGATACAATCGCAGCACTCACTTTCGATCTATCAACATCATGATTTCCCTGACAAACAAATAGTTGGTTCTTAGTAAGTGATAAGGCGGATAATAAAGGTTCAATTAAACTTGCAACAGCAGAGTTAAAATCCTTTACATCAGTTCCAGAATTTACTAAATCTCCTGTAAAGAATATAAAATCAACCTTTATGTCATTGCTCTTAATACGAGCAACCATGTTTTCAACAATAGCATTTTGTTTAAATATGTCTTGTTTACTTGATTTATAATGGAAATCTGTTATGTGAAGAATATTCATAATTTTCAATTAAAGCGTTTATTAATATTAAAGGAAATTCTTGACATTTCCAGAATTATTTTTCCAAACAATTACATTTTTATCATTTTCTATCCTGATTGTAATATGTCTCAAACTACCACAAATTCAGAAAATTTGGACACTTACATTTTGGTTTATTTATATTACTTCATTATTTCTAAAAAAAGCTAATGAATCATCTATCGACTGTTTAGATTTAAACATTTCATTTTCTTTATCTATAACAATATTAGCCTGAGGATTGTGACTATTAAAGTTGTGATTGTTTAATGAATAAATGCAAACTTTACTAGGAGATAATTTACCTCCAAACGAAAGCATAATTTTTAATTCATCAAAATGATTAGGTATAGTTATTTCAAATGTTCTTACGTAAGGTATGCCGAAGTGTAAAGGTTGCTTTATAGGTTTATGTATTAACTGTGCATTATGCATTAATATCTTGATATCATCACCAAAGACATTTCCGTCCCAAAATTTCGCTCCTCCTACTAAAGTTATTGCATAATTATAATTTTCCTCATTCTGTAATTGCGAAAAATTAAAAATTGCAATGGCCAATTTTGAGGTGGTTGCCCATCCATTATTCTGAAACGCATTTAATCTTATTGCAGCTCTTAAATCTGGATATGTAATTTGTCTCATTAATGCTTGCACTATGTAATGAGGAGCAGGTTTAGTTTGGCCATCTAATCTAATATAGTATATATGGCTAAATTGGTGCGGTTTAAACTTACTTTCTTGCACTTCGAAAAGATAGATGTATGATTGTTCAATCAATATGATTTTAACTGATATATCAATCGGCATTGGAGTTATGGAACTGGAAATTTTATTTATAAACCAGTCAACTGCTTTTTGTACGGGAACAGGTGTTAAATTTCCTTGGAAATAATCTACATTTCCTACTACAGTTTTACCTGGTGCACCTAATATTAACAACCCCCCAGATCCATTTAAGAATCCGCATATGGTTTTCAAAATTTTAATCATTAAAGCATCAAAATCTGTTTGAGCCGGAAACGATTTAAATTCTAATGTGTCAGTTTCAAGTCGTTGCTCAACAAAATAATTTTGAACATCATCAATTGTTAACTCCTGTAAATTTTTTCCTAAAATATTTTGAGAGTAATTTATCATTTTTAAATATAAGAAATAATATATTGGGTAGCCATTTCTAATTGTTAGTTCGTTACTTTTAAAAAAATAGAATTATGAAAAGCTCGCTTGACGAACCAAAGATTCCGATACTTACTGAAGTAGAAAGATTTAACCTGCATCTTGCCGATGCGGAAAATAAAAGAATAATGTTGTCAGCAGGGTTTGGAACTGGTAAATCTTTTTTCCTTAGCTTATTGCAAAGCATTGAATACTAACTTATGATCGAGGTAGCTTGTGCATTAATTACTAATGATAAGGGAGAAGTACTGGCAGTGCAACGAAGTGCACAAATGAAATTACCCCTAAAATGGGAGTTTGCTGGCGGTAAGTTAGAACAGGGGGAGACAGCAGAAGAATGTCTGGTTAGAGAAATCAATGAAGAACTTGGGGTGGTTATTTCTATTGAAAATAATCTAGGCAGCTACCCTTATAGCTATCCTGAACAAGATATCATACTACATGCTTTTCTATGTAAAATTCTTTCTGGCGAAATTCTATTAAAAGAACATTCTGACCTTAGATGGCTCATGCCAAATCAATTGTTAAACTTGGACTGGGCAGAAGCAGATTTACCGATAGCTAAAGATTATTTAATAAAATTAGATGCCTAATAATTATACTTTTCTCTGTGATAGGCTAAATAAACACATTGCTTTTGATTAAAAGGGCCAACATTTTTCCCTTCCAGTCCCCATTTAGTAAAAACCACTAACGCATCATCTTTGATAAGGATATCTCCATTATCTGAAAAACTGATGTATCCTCTATCAAATAATTTGTCTACATGTGGACTTAGAAGTAAGCCATTGTTACCATCAATCTTTTCTTCATTACTTGATTTGCACCAAGGCTTGATATGGCTTGCCGTAAGGAAACTTATATTTGAAACACCAGTAACTCGACAGCTAAGTTCTATTTTTAAAAGGTTTTTGCGATAAATACCTTGGCCTTTTCTAGCTTTAATTAGTTGAAGTTTTTCTTGTTCAGGAATTTCAGCTTTTTCAATTTCTCTTTGTTCTTTTTCTTCGGCCAGGCTATCCTCAAGTTCAACGATGTCTGGTACAATGTAATTATTAGAATTGTTTATCAACTCAATCAATTTATCCCCTAATTCTATACTAAGGGAAGCCAAATAAATACCTTGGTTCCCATTTCCCGTTTTTGCTTGGATAGGAGAATACTTTTCTGGTAAGAGTGTGTTAATTTCAGCTAAATGATCTTTAGGCTTAAAAGGAACCTCCAATAAGTCCCATTCAATACTGACTAAATAACCGTCTGTATTCCAGAGTTCGGCTTTATTGCCAAATTCGCTAGGGACAGGTTGCTCCTTGAATCTTTCAACAACAACACCAATGGCTTTGATCTGGGTATCAGCATAAGAAAAAACTAGGTCGCCAAGATTAATCTTCGTCAAATTGTCATAACTCTTGTTGTAGCTATTGTTTTTATTTTTCTTGGGAGACCATATGTAGTCACCATTAATTTCGGCTTTAAAAGTTTGTTTATGATTGACCCACCAGTAATTCATTTTGTCGCGCTAATTTTCTATATTTAGTTAACCTATTCTATTTATGAGAAGGAACAATTCATATCATAACCTTGCAGCTTTCTCAAAAATTGTGATAGGGTTAATTCTCATTTACTATCTTATTTATGTAGTTCTATTATTAGTTTTTGATATTGATTTGAATAGTCATATTAGATAGTGACTGTTCTATTTTTGCTATAAACAAACCAACCTTTCTTACTAGAGTATTGATCTCTTTTTAGCTAGATGAGGTATTTTTTATCCTGTAGTAAAATACAGCACTTTTTCTAGTTTTATCATCTTTGTCTAAAAGCCCACTTTTAAACATTCTATCTAACTCCTTAGCTATTACTTTAGGATTAAAGGTTTTACCATACTTAGGACTTTCTTCAATATATTGAGCAATATCTCTTGCTCTACGACCTTCTTTTAGAAAATCATCATATATAAATACATTTTTAAGGAAGTGCGCAACAATATTATCTTTAGCTCTTGAAAGGAAATATGTATTATTTGCCTTGTAAGTATTATGGAAATCTCTGAGACGAGGTATATCTTCTATTCTTTTTAGCTTAATGGGTTTTTCAGAATAAAGTTTTTCAATTCTTAGATTAAAAAAGGTTGTTATTTTGTTTAACGTAATCTGCGAAGCACGAGTCTTTGCACTTAAAATTTTTCTTATGGTTAGTGTAGATAATTTTGCGCCTTCTGCTATGCCTATAATGGTTAAGTCGGCTTGTTCCATTAAACTTTGTAAATGCTTTTGTAGAGTAAGCCTATAGTCAATTTCGCTCATAATTAAACAAATTGAAATAGAAGTTTGGAGACAATTGTTAAATAGTTATTTGTTTTTTGACTTTAAATAGTTATCTTTGATTTAACTGTAAATAGGTATAAATAAGAGTTTTGCAACTCCAATCTCAGGCCGTTGATGCAAAACAGTAGATTTATACCCACTTCTTGTATAGTTTATGCTATTTTAGCATTTCTAAATAAGAGTGGGTTGCTGCTGTAAATCCGTATCAACATAAGGCCTGAGAACCAAACTGGAGTTACGGTAGGTGGTAACCCACTTTTATCGTAATAAGTTGCAAGACTCATATAACCAATATGAGTAATGAAAAAATTAAACAAATGTGTAAAACTAGATTTGAAAGCCCTTTTTAAAGCGGTTAGGTTTACTGTTGTTTCTTCATTTCTTCCAAACCCAATCCTAACCCAAAAACAATTGTTTGCTTTAATTATCAAAAGCCCGGTTTGATCGTCTTAAACCCTGCTTCCTTTGCATAGATATAATTTTAGGTTAATAGTTAAATTTAAGGGGCAGGGTTTTTTCTTAATGGCTCGGGTTGTTTAACACAACAGTAATCGAGCTTTATTTCACAAGATAGATTGTGACGTCGTTACGCTCTCCGATAAATCGGAGCAAGCTCTCACAATGACGAGTGATGTAGGGATTGTACGTTAAGAGATCCTCCTGCCTTTGGCAGGCAGGCTTCGACACCAGCCGCGGCTGGCAGGCGCTCAGGATGACAAATTGCTAAAGAGATTGTCACACGCAATGAAAAATCGCGTTCGCAATAACGATTAACGAGGAAAAACAAATATTAAAATATAAGTAATGAAAAAACTAAACAACCATGCAAACCCAATTTTAAAAGCACTTTTTCAAGCGGCTTGGGCTTTTGCTATTTTTTCATTATCTTCAAGTCCAATCTTAACCCAAAAACAATTGTTTGCACTCATTATCAAATCTCCGGTTTGAGTCTAGGCATAAGCGGGTGGCAAGGATGCCTGCGGATGCAGGCAAATTATTTTAGGTTAATAATACTTCGCAAAACCTTTGCCTTCGGCAAAGGTGCCACCCGCTTTTTTTATTTCATGAAAACAGATTGTCATCCCGACCAGTCGGCACTGCACTCTCCGATAAATCGGAGCAAGCGCTCGCCTGCCTACCGTAGGTAGGCAATGACGGAAACGCGTGTAATGACGAGTAAAAAATAAGGCTTTTAGCCCTAAGGGGATTGCTATGCCCACTTTTTTGATTTTCGTAACAACTATATAGCTACACTGTTCCCTCTCCTTCGGGGAGAGTTTATCCCGAACTGGTTTCGGGAGTTAGGGTGGGGCTTTTAAACCATAAACTAAACCAATGAAAAACTATATCATTATCATATTAACGCTAATGGCTTTTAAAGCCAATGCGCAAGAACCAATAAAGCCGCTCGCCATAGGGGATAAGGTACCCGAAAGCTTTTGGCATATCCCCTTAACAGTAGCCAATCCTTCTGATCAAAAACAAAGTATTACGCTTGCTGGATATAAAGGCAAGGCCATTGTGCTAGATTTTTGGGCAAGCAACTGTGTAAGTTGCATTGCCACCTTACCAAAGCTGGATGCATTACAGCAACAATTTAAGGATAGCCTACTGATCTTGCCCGTAAGTTATGAAGCCAGCGCACAGGTTAATAGCGCCTTTAAGGAAAATGCACTATTAAAAGGCATCACGCTCGTCACGGTTACTGATGACGCACAACTCAAAGCTTGGTTTCCGCACAGTTACATTTCCCATTTGGTTTGGATAGATGCCGAAGGTAGGGTAAGGGCTTTTACCAATGGCAATTATGTAAGTGAAGCACATTTGAGGGATTTATTAAAAAGCGCTCCCCTCAATTGGCCAGTTAAAAGAGATGTGCTGGGCTTTAATTATAAAAAAGCAATTTTTAACCTCAATACCGTCAATATACCTGTGCATAGTGTGCCTAAGGTGCAATACCATAGTGGGCTTACTGGTCATATGGCCAATATACCTTATAAATATATCCATATAAAAGACAGTAGCAACCAAGTGCAGCGTATTGCAGCGGTAAATCTATCTATTAAGGAGCTTTACCTGCGCAGCTTGGGTTTAGCGGGTTCTCCCAAATTAAGGGTTCAACTTACTGCTGCCAATAAGGAGAGGTTTGAGCACGATCCTAAAACTACTTACAAGGAAGATTGGGAACTACAGAACACCTATTGTTACGAGGGCATTTTTCCCATACAGTTTACCGCTGCGGCAATTAGACAAAAGGTGAAGGCAGACCTCGATTTTTATTTTGGGTTAACTAGTAGGGTGGAAGAGGTAAAGATGAAGTGTTGGGTAATTAGTGGCGCAAAGCAGCAAAAAAGCTATAGTGATGCGGAGCGAAACTCGGCTATTGAAATGGCTGAAGTGCTGGTTTTGCTGAATGGGCAAGCCTCATTTTCTCCTGTAATTGACGAAACCACGGGGAAGGCAACCATCTTGCTTCCTATCAACGAAAGCCAAATAATTGATTTAAGCCTATTGCGCAAGGCCTTGGCAGCGCATGGTCTTGCGCTTACAGAACAGGAGCGAAATATCTCCCTTTTGGTACTTGCAGCAACCGACGTCATCAAATAAACCATCTATTAACCATACTCAACCTAAACAACATGAAACAATTTTTTTCCGTCCTCCTCTTTTTGATGTTGGGACAATATTTTACGCTAGCTGCGCAAGAAAAACCTAAACTTAGTGGTAGGGTATACCTAGCAGGGGCTGGCGAAGAACCAATTGCCAATGCGACCATTATACTTATTAAAAGTAAACAGACCGTATTAACCGATGCAGCAGGTTATTTTAGCCTAACACCACCACTAGCAGATGATAGTATACAGGTAAGCATGCTAGGTTATGTTAAAAAGGTAATACCTGTTAAGGCAGGGAGCACAACAGTGCTAAAAATCGGCTTGGAACGAGACATCAAGCTGTTAACCGAGGTTACCGTAAGTACAGGTTACCAAACGATAGCCAAAGAAAGGGCTACAGGTTCATTTTATAAAATTGACCATAACTTATTTAACCAGAATGTGAGTACCGATGTAATTTCCAGATTGGAAGGTATCTCTAGCGGGCTATTGTTCGACAAAAGGAATGCCAACGATACCAAAATTCAGATCAGGGGATTGAGCAGTCTTAATTCAGAAACGCAGCCATTAATTATATTGGATAACTTCCCTTACGAGGGCGATATCCGCAACATCAATCCTAATGACGTGGCCGATATTACCTTATTAAAAGATGCAGCGGCTGCTTCCATATGGGGTGCTAGGGCAGGTAATGGCGTAATTGTAATTACCACAAAAAAGGGCAAATTTAACCAGCCCACCACTTTTTCCTTTAATGCCAATACTACGGTTATTCAAAAACCAAATCTTAATAACCTATCCCTTATTCCCACTACAGACTATATCGATCTAGAGTTGTTTTTATATGATAAAGGTTATTATAGCAGCCAAGTCCAAAACCCAACCTTTTACCCCTTAACACCTGTGGTAGAAATTTTGGCCAATAAAAACCTTACTGCAAGCGAACGCGAAAAACAGCTCAACGCCCTAAGGGCAATAGATGTGAGGGATGATTTTACAAAATATGTTTATCAAAATGCGATTAACCAACAATACGCTTTGCAACTGAGTGGCGGTACTGCCAAAAATAAATATGCACTCTCTGCAGGTTATGATCACAATCTTTCCAATCTTGTAGGGAACCAGTACAATAGGGCCAGCATCAATTTTAACAATAGTTACCAAGCCTTTAAACGTTTGCAGCTTGATGTGGGGCTAACCTATACCCATACCAACAGCAGCGATAATAGCTTGGGTGCTTATGGCAGCACGGCCTATAAGCAAAAAGCCAGAGATCTATATCCCTATGCGCAATTGGCCGACAGGGAGGGAAATCCACTAGCCATTTATACCCAATTTGCTAAAGCCTATACCGATACCGCAGGGCGGGGGCAATTGTTAGATTGGAAATATTACCCTTTGCAAGAATTGGCAGAGAATGATAACCGGACCAGCCAGCGCGATCTATTGGGTAATCTAGGGTTAAAGTACATGATCAGTTCGGCATTTAGTGCCGAAATCAGGTATCAGTACAAAAGGGCTTTTACCGAGCAGAACAATTATAAAAATAGCCAAACCTTTTTTGCCCGAAGCCTCATCAATCAATATACCAACCTAAAATCTAGCTCGCCAATTGTTAGAAATCCTGTGCCATTGGGTGGTATTTTAGATCGCCGAATAGCGAACTTAAACTCCAATGCCATACGGGCCCAGCTCAATTTCAATAAAGAAATTGCAGGCCAAGGGCAAATTGCATTGCTGGCAGGACTAGAAGTAAGGGAGGCCCAAACCAGCACCAATAGCAACAGAACTTATGGTTACGATCAAAATTTCCTTTCATTTAAAAATGTAGATTATGTAAATACCTATCCCTCTTTTGATAATGTGGCCGGTACAGCGGTAATTCCCAATGGGCTTGCCTATGGGCAGTTGCTGAACAGGTTTATTTCTAGTTATGCCAATGGTTCTTACAGTTTAAAAGACAAATATGTAATTTCTGGAAGTGTTCGAAAAGATGAGGCCAATATATTTGGTGTAGCGGCCAATGCCAAAGGTGCGCCACTGTGGTCTACTGGATTGGCATGGCACATCTCTAAAGAAAAATTCTATCCATTTGCCGCACTCCCTTACCTAAAACTGAGGGCTACCTATGGTTATAGCGGTAATGTAAACCCAGCTATATCGGCATTAACGGTATTGCGTTATTCGGCCGCTAGTAGTTCTATCTTTAATTTGCCCTATGCAAGTTTAAGCAATGCGCCCAATCCAAATTTACGCTGGGAGAAAGTAGGGATGATGAATTTGGGTGTAGATTTTGCCACTAAAAACCAGAGGCTAAATGGCGCTGTAGAGTACTACAGCAAAAAGTCTATAGATTTGATTGCCTCCCAACAGGTTGATTTGACAACGGGCATAGGTTCGGTAATGAGCAACAGTGCAAACATTAGGGGCAGTGGGCTTGATGTAGTGCTCAATAGCGTCAATACCAAAGGTAATGTTGGCTGGCAAAGCACCTTGCTGTTTAGCCATGCTTCCTTTAAGCTCACCAAAGTATTGAGCAGGGCTAGTACCAGTGGCTTTGTGAGTGATGGAAATACCATACTTCCCATTGTAGGCTATAATCCTTATGAGATTGTGAGTTACCCTTGGGCAGGGCTAGATCCCCTTACCGGAGACCCACAGGGTTATGTAAATGGGCTACCAAGTAAAGACTATACGGCCTTGTTGAGTGCGCCCTTAGCAGATCAGGTAAGGCATGGTTCTGCATTGCCCTTGTTTTTTGGTAACCTCCGCAATACAATCTCCTATAAAGGCCTATCGCTGATGTTTAACATTTCCTATAGTTTTGATTACTATGTAAGGAGGCCTACCATCAATTACAACAGCTTATTGGCTAATGGCGTTGTCAATAGAGACTACCTCAAACGCTGGCAAAAACCGGGCGATGAAGCTTTTACCCAAGTACCTGCGCTAGTGTATCCCAACAATACCCGTAGAAATAGTTTTTACGAACGTGCAGCAGCTACCGTGGTTAAGGGCGATCATATCAAGTTACAAACGGTGTACCTCGATTACCTTTTCAACAATAGGCTAACCAAAAGTATAGGCATCGATAATTTAAGATGGTATGCCAATGTAAACAACTTAAATGTAATGTTATGGAAAGCCAATAAAGTAGGGCTCGATCCAGATTACCGCACGGGTTTGTTGCTGCAACCAAATATGGCCTTTGGCCTTAAGTTCGATTTTTAAGCATTAAAATTTAAACCTAACCCTTAGCACAATTGATCATGAAAAAATATAACCTATCAAAATTAAATAGGATGATTTTAGCCATCCTGATATGCAGTAGCTTGTTACCTATCGCTGCTTGTAAAAAATACCTCGATGCCAAACCCGACCAAACTTTAACTACACCGACTAGTTTAAATGATCTGCAGGCCCTACTGGATTATTATGCCTTGTTAAATTATAATTATCCCTTAGCTGCAGAAGTAGCCTCAGACGATTATTATTTAACGGATAATGGCCTTTCGGGTATCACTACAGACTATTTTAGGGATTATTACCTCTGGCAGAAAAACGATAATACCAATATCGAATGGCAAGCCTATGCCAAAGTTTACAATGCCAATATCATCTTAGATAATTTGGATAGGCTAGCAACCTCGGCAGCAGAACAGGGAAGGCGCAACACCATCAAAGCAAGTGCTTTATTTTATAGGGGGCTATATTTCTTCTCCTTATCCCAGCTGTTTGCACCACCTTATGATCAGGCAAGTGCTGCCACTAATTTGGGCATTCCTTTGAGGTTAAGTTCAGATTTTAACCTGCCCTCTAAAAGGGCTACGGTGGCTGCAACCTACGCACAGATGATTAGCGATGTGCAACAAGCCCTTGCTGCTTTGCCAAACGAAAGCCCCTATCGGATCAGGCCCACAAAGCCGGCCGCCTACGGTCTGTTGGCCAGGATGTTTTTATTGAAACAGGATTACCAATCGGCTAAACTGTATGCAGACTCCTGCCTGCAGCTAAACGGTAAATTGCTAGATTACAATAGCCTAGATACTGTAGCGGCTATACCTATTGCGCAGGCTAACCCCGAAGTAATTTTTGATAGCAGAACTTTAGGTTCGCTGCCGCTAAGCCCTACTTTGTGGAATGTAGATACCAATTTTTATAAAACCTACCATAGTAACGATTTAAGGAAGAGCATCTTTTTCAAGAAAACAACTACAGGTACTTATACACATAAGGGTAATTATACGGGTACAAACACTGGTTTTGCGTTTACGGGGATAGCTACGGATGAGCTATATTTAATTAGAGCAGAATGTTTGGTTAGATTGGGAGATGCTGCGGGGGCACTCAACGATTTAAACCTCTTATTAAAAAATAGAATCAAAACGAAAGTCTATCAACCCTTAAGCTATACCAATCCAAATGAACTATTAAAGGTTATACTGCTTGAGCGAAGAAAAGAGTTGGTTTTTAGAACTATGAGGTGGTCTGATATACGACGGTTAAGTAAAGAACCCTTACATGGCATAGCACCTACTAGGGTATATAAAGGAAAAGTGTATGAGCTGCCAATTGGTAGCGAAAGATATCTATTTCAATTGCCTAAAATAGTGATTGACGAAACTGGAATGCCCCAGAACCCCTAACATGCAAAAGCAGGCTGTGAATAAATACAGCCTGCTTTTAAGATAGCACTGCTTAGAGCGCAGGCTTACCTAGTTTTTCATTTTGATATTTGCTGGCACTTCGGGTGCAGTATGGTTTTGAGCTTCCCATAACTGTTCCTTGATTGTCGAATCGAAAGTTGGATTTGAATCTGGTCCATTATCTGTAAGTTCAATGGCACAGATATTAGTAGATTCAGCACAACCTGGCGCCGAAGTTACCCTTACATATTTGGCCGGATCTTCTACATCAAGCTGGCTGTAGGTACTTGGTTGATATTGATACCATGCCAAAGTTTGCGTTTTTTTTACGGCAGCTTTTTTAGTACCGTTGGTAAAGGCAAAAGTTAAAGTTAATAGACCCGCAGTTAAGAATAAAGCCAAGGCTCCAAGCCCTGCTTTTTTATAGTTTTTTTGTTGATTAAACATATTGAATGTTCCTTTTATAATAGCAAAAAGGTAAACTTTGATCAAATATTTTTTGTGGTTTTTTGTCTTTGAGCAGACCTCGCTGATTTCCTTTACATCGCCGATGTGCAGGTGATCCTTTCCCGAATGGTTTTTATGCCATTCGGGCATATCGGGAAGGTGGCATATTTACGATCGTGAATTACGCGGTTGATGACTCTCTTTCGGGCGTAGGTACTTATACAAAAGCTGATGATGGTGATGACCCGCACCAACACAAGCCCATACAAAAAAAGCATACGGTTAAGCAGCAGTGCCATAGCGGCAAGCATTACCTTTAAATAAAGATGGCTGGTAATGTCTATCAATTTTGCTGTAACTAACGTATTCATTTTTTTATGTTTTTAGGTATGTTCACTAACTTCGGCAACGCAGCCTTGGCGCCACCTGCCCTCAACACTCGTACCTTATCGTAGCACGCCACGCCATTTAGCACCCACCCATTGTTCGGCAACCAATGCGTTTTATGTCTTTGTTCAAAATATTTCTATTCAACTTGCGAAGATCAATCGGTCGCCAATTTAAAAGGGTTTCTCGTAGAATTAGGAATTTAGCTACCCTAGCTATTGTATGTTAGGGGAGAGGGATTAACCCACATTCATATTCCACTAAGATTTTTTTCAGCACTGTCCCGAAAAGCGTTGGCCATGCCCGCAGAAGAGTGGCCGCCTTTTGTGCGATGATGGCCATAGGGCTAGCTACTGCGGGCTTGATTGTTTGCTTCTTTATCATCAAGGATAAAGAAGGAGCCCTACGGCGGCGGCGAGCCGTGGCAAGGATGTGTGTTGGGTTTTAAAATACCAAACCCCTGTATGATGCCACAGTAAAATATTGTATTACAATGTTTTACTTGTACTCGTGTCAGAATTGCTTCGTGCCTCGCAATGACGGGTTCTTCTTTAATTATCATCTCCTTTTAGTATATATCGTTTCAAACCCTTATCATACCCTAGCTATTGTATGTTAGGGGAGAGGGATTAACCCACATTCATATTCCACTAAGATTTGTTTCAGCACTGTCCCGCAGAAGAGTGGCCGCCTTTTGTGCGATGATGGCCCTAGGGCTAGCTACTGCGGGCTTGATTGTTTGCTCTTCTTTATCATCAAGGATATATTGCGCAGCAATCTTTCATACCGTTAAAAATTTCATCCTACCATGAAAAACAAGGAGCCCTACGGCGGCGGCGAGCCGTGGCAAGGTTGTGTGTTGGGTTTTAAAATACCAAATCCCTGTATGATGCCATGGTAAAATATTGTATCACAATGTTTTACTTGTGGTCGTTTCAGGATTGTTTTATTTTTCGTAATGCTAGTTTCTTTCATTTTCATCTTCTTTCAGTATTAGCGTTGTAAGATTGCTTCGTACCTCGCAATGACGGATCTTCTTTAATTATCATCTCCTTTTAGTATATATCGTTTCAAACTCTGGTCATACTTAATCACAAAACCATCTTTACGCAATTTGGCGATACAATTTTTTACGGTTCTGCTACAACAGTGTAACCTGCTGCCCAGCGCATCGGCATTGCCTGCCTGTTTGTGCCTTAACATAAATAACAGGTATTGCAGGCGTTGCCGATAAGCATATTTCGAGGTCATAATTGCAAGGGCTTAATCAAAGCTCGGTAGCCAGCGTGCAATTAGGAGTTTGGTTTTCTTAAGAAATAAGGGCTTGTTTAGTTGTGTTTATTTAATAGGTCTTTTAATAAATTGCTAAAAGTGGGTGCTGCAATGCCCAGATAGGAAGCAATATGTTTATGGCTAACGATATTGGCGATGCCCGGATATTGCTGGCAGAGGTAAAGGTATTTCTCGGTGGCATTGGCCGTTCGGTAAATATTCTTCTCCTTGTTGAGCAATAAGAGGTACTGCTGTAGGATGAGGTTATTGAGCCTTAAAAAATCTGCTGATAGGTCTTGCAGTGCCAGGATATCATAATAATTTAATTGCAATAAAATCCCTTCTGTTTCGCATACAATGCCTTCTTTGCCGTTTTTCTGGGTAAAAAAACTTTGGAGTGAGGTTACAAAATGATCTGCCGAAGCAAAATCTACCGTTTCTTCCAATTCATTTTCTGTACTAAAAACCCTAAAAAAACCAGAACGGATAAAGTAGATATGTTTACAGATATCTTGGGGATAAAGTAGCAGGCTCCCTTTTTGGACAGTTATTTCTTTGGTTCTGATTTTGAGCTCTGCTTGCCATTGAGGGCTAAGCTGTACCATGTTTTGCAGATGGTTCATAAAATAAGTAAGGTTCATAGGTTGCGGTTTATAAGATTAACTATTTTAAAAAAATGCATGGCCCTCGTAAATTTAGCTAAGCGATCATCCCTGTAGCTTTTTCATTTTATTACTAAAAGCCTATGTATGAAAACTTAGTTAAACATTTAGAAACGCTGATAGGGATACAGCTAAAGATACTGGCCGTATTAGCTGTAGGGGCAGATGGCAATGCCCATCATCAAGAAGAATTGTTAGACAGTACGGATATTAAAAAAATGCTCAACATCAGTGACAGCACGCTGTACCGCCTACGTAAAAGCAAGCAGATCAAATCCAAGTTGATCGCGGGCAAATGGTATTATTACAAATCTTCTATTTTAGCCGAATCGCTGAACGAGGGTCAGTAAAAAACTGTACCGGTTTTAGGTACAGTTTTTTATCGATGTATTACTAATTTTGGTAGGCGATGTGGATCTCTAAGGCTCCAGTAGCTAAATAAGCATTATTTGTACTCCAAGTGGCTGTTAGATTGCTTTTTGGCCAAATAATTTTACCTTGTTCGTCGCCATCTGCTGGAGGGTCTGCTTTGCGTAAAACAACGGGCAGCCGATTGCTAACTGCAAAATAGGTTAGGGAAGCCAACAGCGCATGTAGCCGAGCATCAATAGCGGCTAAAAACAGTAGCTGTTTGTTGCTTAACTCAAAATTTGCCGCCATCCACTCATCAAAGTCGTCTTTAATGTACTCGGCTTCTGCCATTAGCAATTGGTCTGTTAAGGCATAAAATTTCAACTGCAGGGCATTAAAGCCGGCAGCTGTAAAAGGGAATTTTTCCATGTTGTTTTAGGTTATGTGATATAGTTGAAAGCAAAATTTCTAAATATTTAATCGTTTTGAGCTTGCTGAAACAGTATTTTGGATGAAATGGAAAAATTTTGAGACGAACTGGAAGATGTGTGTTTAAACGTTTTTTTTAGGTTTTTACCAGGCTCTCATAGCTGGCTTGGTAATTAAAGCCGTAGCATTCAACTAGCTCTTGCAACAGCTCGATGTGGCTTGCAATTGCGAATTTGAGCTAAAAGGCTTAACTTTAGTCTCACCATCTTGTTTGCCTATGCTCAACAGTCTGATTTGGAATGCATCTAAAGGGCCCATTACTTATCCAAAATGGCCCATCATTCCCTTAGCGCCCCTGCTCGCCTATGTTGCACTTGCCGTTATAGAAAGGTTTAGCCACAAAATTGCGCTGGTTACACCAGCTTTTTACGTGGCCTGGTTGGTTAGCTGTGTGATTGTGGTTTCGATAACTTATGTAGTCTACTGGATTACGGTTCGTTTTGATGCCCATTATCCTTGGCATGCAGCCGTTAAAAAACGCATCAAAAAACAGTTTTTCGCAGGATTGTTGCTCCCAGCAATTCTTGCATTTATTTTAGCCAGCTTTTATTTTCTCTGCTTTTCCATTAATATTTTTGAGACCAATTGGTTCAGGAGATACTTTCCGGCAGTTTTGACTTTATTGGTGATCATCAATACATTTTTTGGCTTTTACGGGTCTTTTAAAGAAGGGAAATTGAAAATAGCAAAAGCAGAAAATGAACTTGCCCTAGCGCTACCTTTACCAGCACCTGTAACACTAGAAGCGCTTAATGAAACCGAGCTGAAAGAGTTGGTAGTACCCATACTTCTTGAGCAGCCCGAAGCACAAAACGCCATAGCAGCAGCTCATTTTGTTGAGCCCTTAGCGCCTGCCCTACCTAACGAAAAAGAGGAGGCTAGCCTGGAAATTAAACCGCTTATTGATGCCGCATTATTGGATATTGCCTGTGTTTTCTGCTGCAATAAACACTATTACGCTATTGATTTTACAGGAAAAATTGATGGTTGGAACCATAATATTACGGATTCGGAACCTCTTTTTCCTCCTAGTCATTTTTGTCTGGTTGATCGTAGTTTCATCGTCAATTTTGCAGCGATCAAAGATGTTAAGCATCCTGGTCCTAAAAGCACCCGTATTATCCTGCTACCTCAGGTTGCGGAGGGAATTGTAAAGACTTATCTAAAATTTGTTGGCGAGCAAACTTTAGCGCCAACCGAAGAAGGAACCCAAGGCTCAAATAAAGCCGAAGCTAAGAAGATACTAGACCCCAAAGCGTTTTTGCTTAGCGTAAGTTATGAGCAAAAAAAGAGCTTTATTACTGCTCGCGATAAATTCTCAGAAGATTTAAAAGTGCAGCTAGCTGCTTTAAAATCCAAATCTTAAAAATTCTTTTTTTTTCGGGAATTCTTCGACTCCGCTTCGAGTCTTGTTCGGGAAATAGTCCTGTCTGCTTCGGGAAGCGTTCGAGAAGCCTTCGGGAAAGCTTCGTCTTTTTCCCGAAGCGGAGACGAACAAAAGGCAATCACTTTAGGGAAGAGTTAGCTGCCAATGATGATCCATTGCGCCAGTATAGTGCATACCATGGCGAAATTAGCATTTCAAATCCATTCAAATTTAATCAATGTAGGTCAAATTAAATCACAACATGCTGTTTGTTAGTTAGTTGCAGATTTTTGATTTAGGTTTGTGCTGTTGTTTTGGTGTACCGGCCGGCCATCAGAGCACATTCACAATTTAAATTTTAAAAAAATGGGAACAATTAGAAACGGAGCCAACGGAGGCTTCTCTGGCAAGGCCGGAAGTATTATTGGAAGTAGTTGGAACAATATCAACTACATTAAGGGATTGCCAAAGCTGAGCAAAAAGCCGGCATCTCAAAAACAGATCGAACAGCGTGCACGTTTTGCAGCAGTGCTGGCCTTTATGGGGCCAATTAAAGATTTATTATTGCTCGGATATAAGGGTCAGAATGCCGGTAGGGCAACGGGTTTTAACATGGGCATACAACATGCCATGACCTACGCCCTGGTAGGTGCATATCCAGATTACGAAGTAGACAAGTCTTTGGTACAGATCAGTAAGGGTACGCTTACACAGCCTGCGGATGTAGTCATCACGTCTACGGTGGCAGGTAGCCTGGATATCAGTTGGTCTGATCTGAAAAATGACCTCACCGCATTTGGAGACGATAAAATGCTGGTGCTGCTGTACAATGAAACCCAAAATTTCTTTATGGCCTACACTGATGCAGGTTTAAGAGGAGATGGGGGAACTACTTTATCCATACCAGATAATTTTTCGGGGCAAGTGGTTCACACCTACTTATTCTACATTTATCGCGAGGGTACTAAACAATCGCCAAGTGCCTACGTGGCACCAATAACCATCGTTTAATCCAATTTATGTACAAAGTCTGCAGCCCTACATTTGTTGGGCTGCATTTTTAAAAAAAAATAAAAATCATGAAAACTTTAAAATTAGAAACACAAATAAGGGCGGTTAATTATTGGCCGCTTGTTAAAATCATTGCTCTATTGCTGCTATGCCTGTTGGCGCAGCTGATGCCCATCTGGCTGCAGGGCGAATTTAGTACACTAGGCTTACTAGATCCGAGTATCTGGCAACTGTGGCTATTCTCGATGCTTAGTTTTACGCTATTGGTAATCGGCTGCTGGTATGTAATGCAATGGTTTTGGTCCAGAATAGGCCTGCCCACAATTCACTCGATGGTTTCACAATTTAAAAACTTAACGTTATGGCAACAATTTATAGGCTATTGGGCATGTTTTGCCTTGTTATTTGCTGGGGCTTTACTGAGCCTGGCAGCGATTTTTTAGGAGGAGGGAAGGTGGAGGGTTGGAAGGTGGAAGGTTGGAAGGTGGAGGGTGTAGGGCTTAGGGTGGAGCGGTTTGCAGTGAGATTGGTTAATCGAAAACGCTCTAATTTGATTGTTCAACTCCAATCTCCAAACTCCAATTTCTTAATGCTCAACTCCAATCTAAAATCTCCAAACTCCCAACTCCAAGCTAAAATTCTTCAGATTGCTCGGTCCCAACTCGGTGTACGCGAAGCCACTGGTAAAAATGATGGTGCCAGGGTAGAAGCTTACTTAAGCTATACAGGTAACAAAAAAGGAGAACCTTGGTGTGCCAGTTTTGTGAGTTGGGTATTCGGCAAAGCAGGTTTTACGCAACCACGTACGGCTTGGAGCCCAGCTTTGTTTCCTAGACAGCGGCAAATTCTAAAGCCCTTGCCCGCAAGCCTATTTGGGATATTTTACCCAAAATTAGGTCGTGTAGCACATTGTGGATTCGTAGAAGCCAATAAGGGAAATTGGCTATACACGATAGAGGGCAATACCAATGCTAATGGAGCTAGGGAGGGGGATGGGGTGTACCGAAAATTACGGCACCAAAGAACCCTTAGCTTGTATGCCGATTGGCTTACTAAGCCAAAGAAAGGAGTGGTACCATGAGAAATTATATGATGGTATTGGTATTGGTTATGGCTTGGGGCTGTGCCAGCTTAAACAAACAAAGGGAAAAAACACAAACTGATCAGCTGCTGCAACTCAAGCAAAAGGAGCAACAACTGCTCACTACGCATACCGCTAAAGTTAGGGTAGATACGAGCAGTTCGGCCATAGATGTAGTTTTTTGGCCTAAAGGTATTGTTAAATATTCGCCAACAACTGGCTTTGAAGGCGAGGCTACTCGAATAGGAATACATAGCAAAGCACAAAAGGGAAAATTGTTGAGCGAAATTAATGAACAACACCTATTAGCGAGCAAGGTATTAACATTCAACGAAGATCAGCACAGTAAAGTAAAAACTGCGTTGAAAGACAAAAAGCAGCTTGGTTTAGGGACGATTGCATTTTGGCTGATACTGGGCATTTGCGCAGCCGTAGTTTACCTCTTTTACAAGCGTAAATTGGTTTGGGTTAAATAAGTTTAAGGGTCGGCAAGGATGGCTGGCCCTTATTTGTTGCTTTTGTTAACGATTAGACTCCTAACTGTGGTAAGCAGGGTTTAACAGGCTCAGGGACCACAAACTTGGTATCGCAACATGAAGGACGCACTGCCATTGCGAAGAACGCCTGCCTACTGCAGTGCAGGTGAAAGCAACAAACAGCTTTGCAGCTATTAACGATTGGTATAAACATTAAAAAAGCCTTTTGCGGAAGGGCTTAGGGTGTGCCAACGCCTTCTTCTTAGGTCTTCAGGAGTGTTTAAGAAGACCCTTTTGGTTTTTAGGTGGCTTGAGGTGCTGAGTTATGTTGGGTTGGGCGAATTGATTTTTAAGGTAGGCGTATGCGTTAAAAAGAGAAATTAGGTAAAGAGGTGTTTTGCCTCTTTACCATTTGTAATTTATATGAGGTTAGGTATACATTATTTTTCTTACAAAAATTAATCTGGCCCGCCCGGAACGGCTACCTCATTACAATTAATAGTAGTGGTTCCCAAGCTACAAAAGCCGTCTCCACCGCTCTCTAAGCTTGCGTCTCTTGATACACAATTAAGAAGGTCATCTCCACAATTTACGTAACTCCCATTGAAACATCTGGCTCTACAGGCGGTTGTGCTTGTATTGCCGCCCATCACATTTTTCATTTCAGCTTTGCTGAGCAGATTTACTTTTTTCATGTTTTGTGATTTTAGGTAAGATTATAATTCTAATGGTCCGCCACCATCTAATACACATTTGTTGTAAGAAGATAAGCCTCCATTGCAGGGTATGGCAGCGCAATGGAAACCTTCTGCACAGCCATCTGGCCATTGGTAACCTTCTGTTACTAGCCAACAGGCGTCGAAAGGGCAAGCAGGTACACCACCGCCCATTACTTTTTTCATGTCAGCTTTGCTGAGTGAGTTTAGTTTTTTCATTCTTTTAATCTAACTTTGGTTGTTAAAGATTTTGTAATCCAGTCACGCCTGGCTTACTTAAGCGATGCCGATAAACGTCGGTATACGTTGGGGTAGTTCGTTGCAACCGACTACCCTTTTTTTGCAAAAAATAGAAACTAAGTATAAGGTACTGAGGTTAAGTTGTTTAAACAAATATATCATACGAAAGCTCTTTTTGAAGTGATGAAATGGGGTGTTTGAGGTGATGAAGCATACCATGGCTAATTATTGCTATTTAACATCTTGGTCATGTTTCTGGCAAAACGTTGCAACAAGGAACTTTCTCGGGTAATAATTTCAGCATCTGCCATCATCCCTGTTTTGAGTATAATGGGGTGGTCTGGATTTTTCTGTTCGAATTTACCAAAATCTATTTTTGCTATAAATACACTGTCTTTAAGCGCAACATCGGTGATGTAACTGATTTTGCCATTTACGATACCGTATTCCTCAAATGGAAAACTTTTTAATTTGATTAAGGTTCTTTGGCCCAGGGCAACCTTACCCATATTGTATTGCGGGATCTGTACCTCTCCAAAAAAATCGGTATTGCCGGGATTAACGATGAACAGTTCTTGGTTGGCCGTTACCTGTTGGTTTTCTTGCAATATACCCGCATAACCTACCTTACCAGCTAAAGGGGCCAATACCACATACTGCATCAACCAAGTATCTGTAGCCGTAATCATACTGTTTACTGCCTGCCTAAATTTGGCCTGTTGCTCGTGTATGGTATTGTCGAGTGTGGCAAGCTCCTGTTGTTTGGCCAGGTAACTTGTATTATTGTTAAGTAGGGCAGTACTACTTTGCTGCAATGGGTACTTGCTGGCTAAATATTTATTTTCCTGTTGTTTAAACTCACTGTTAGAGATTACATTTTTGCTTTTCAGCTTCTGATAGGCCTGATATTCTTCTTCTGCATTGGCATATTCCTTTTCTTGGATTTGACGCTGCTGGTTGATCTGCTGCTGCAGTTTTTTGATTTCGGCCAGATCTTTTTCTAGGTAGGCCTTTTGTTTAAGGTAAAAACCTCCATTTTGGGTATTGATGAACTGCAGGTATTCTTGGTAAAAGCTTTGGTAATTGGTCTGTAATTCGCCCAGGTTAAGCAGGTTTTGCAACAGGTGTTCGGCTTTAAGTTCCTGCCCCGTATTTAATTGGTTATGGAGTATTTTAAGTTTGTTGGCCAGCAAGAGTACATCATTGTGGTTGGCCGTACTTTCGATATAGGCAAGCGGCTGTTTTTCAGTCACCTGTTCATTTTCTTTGACCAGAATTTTGACCAGTTTGCCCGTTTGGTGGCTGATTACACCCTTAGGCGAATTTAGGGAGTTTACCTTTAACGAGGTTTTAACTACATCGGGATAACGAATAAATGCAGACAAAACCACAATTAAAAGCAGGATAAAAAGAATTAGGGAAATGCCCCTTCTTAATATCCACGAGGGTACACTAGAAATGATTTCCTGCATTTCTTCACTATTGCGGTAGCTTATTTGTTCTGTAGGCATGAGTTGGTTTTTATTTGTTTTTCTGTAATGGTTCAGCGCTTTAACCTAGTTTCCCAATTCCAATTGGTTTTTTACGAGCTTGTAGTATTCTCCCCTAAGCTTGGTGAGTTCTATATGCGATCCCTGTTCTATAATTATGCCCTTATCCAAGACAACGATATTGTCGGCATTTTTAACGGTACTTAATCGGTGGGCCACTACCACCACGGTTTTGCCCTTGAAAAATGATTCCAGGTTATTCATGATCACACTTTCGTTATTGGCATCTAGCGCATTGGTGGCCTCGTCAAAAAAGATATATTCGGGATCTTTGTATACTGCTCTTGCAATTAGGATCCTTTGTTTCTGGCCTTGGCTAATGCCATTGCCTTCGGCACCAATTTTGGTATTTAGGCCAAGTGGAAGCCCATCAATGAGATCGCCAACATTAGCCACTTTGATGGCATGCTGTAGCTTGCCCATATTTGGAAATTCGTCTGCTACGGCAATATTTTTGGCAATGGTATCAGAGAAGATAAATCCATCTTGCATTACGATGCCGCATTGGCCCCGCCAGTACCGATAGCCAATTTGATCGATATAAGTTGGCCCAACTTTGATTTCTCCCTTTTGTGGTGTATAAAAACGAAGTAATAATTTAAGGATGGTTGTTTTTCCGCTACCACTCATACCCACAATAGCGGTTGTTTTTCCCTCTGGAATATTTAGGTCAACGCCTTTTAATACCGGTTCATTACCTGCACCCGGATAGGTAAAGCTAACCTGATGGAGATTGATGGTTTTAAGATTGGGCAATTCGTTTAAAAACGTTTGATCTACCGGTTCTTCATCATCCATTTGGTGGATCTCATTGAGGCGTTCTAAACTGATTTTGGCATCCTGTAACTGCTGTATAAAGCCCAACAATTGCTCAATAGGGCTATTTACCTGCCCCACAATGTATTGGATGGCCATCATACCACCTAGTGTGAGCTGCCCATCGATAACCGCTTTAGCTACCAAAAATGTAATCAGAATGTTCTTCCCCTCATTGATAAAAAAAGCACCAGCTTGTTGTACCTGGCCCAATGATAAACTTTTGATGCTGTATTTGAACAGCCCAGCCTGCAAGTGTTCCCATTCCCAACGTTTTTGCTGTTCGCAGTTGTTCAGCTTAATTTCCTGCATACCACTGATGAGCTGTACCACACTGCTTTGGTTCTTGGAAGAAATGTCAAAGCGTTTAAAATCCAATTCCCGTCTCTTTTTTAAAAATGCAACCACCCAAAGCGAGTATAGTACCGAACTCAGTAACAATATAAAGAAGATATTTACATTATAATAGGCAAGAACCACGGTAAAGACCACCAAATTGAAAAGTGAGAATATGATGTTCAGGGTGGGGCCAGTTAAAAAGGACTCGATCCTTTTCTGATCATTCATTCGCTGCATGATGTCACCCGTCATCTTGGTATCGAAAAAGCTCATGGGCAATTTCATCAGCTTGATGAGGAAATCGGTAAGGATAGAGATGTTAATTCGGGTACTAATGTGCAACAAGATCCAGGAGCGAATAAAATCTACGCTCATCCTGCCCAGAAAGAGCATGGTCTGCGCAATCAGAATAATGTAGATGAAATTGAGGTTACGGGTATTGATCCCTACATCTACAATAGATTGGGTTAAAAAGGGAATAATGAGCTGCAAAAGGCTACCTACGCCCAAACCTACAAATAGCTGAATTACCAGTTGTTTATAACGGTAAAGGTAGCGTAGCAGGTAGCTCCAATTTAAGCCTTCAGCTTTATCTGCTTCTTGATTGTTAAAAACAGGGGTAGGCGATAAGATCAAGGCAATGCCAAACATCAGGCCATCGGCTCCATTGGCGCTCAGCCAGCGCAACTTTAATTCGGCCAAAGTAAATTCCATCAATCCTTTTCCTGGATCGGCAATATAGTATTTGCCCTTTTTTATTTTATAAAGTACCACAAAGTGGTTTTGGTTCCAATGCAAAATGGCCGGCAAGTCGAGTTCTGCCAATTGATCGATGGTAAGCCTGCTGCCCATGGTACGGAAACCTATTTTTTCGGCAGCCTCGCTAATGCCCAATAGGGATACACCCTCGCGGTTAATGCCAGAGATTTCTCTTAAACGCTGTAAGCTGAAATTTTTCCCATAATGCTTGGCAATCATGCGTAGGCAAGTGGGGCCACAATCCATTTGATCGGGTTGTTTATAAAAAGGGAATTTTTTCAATTTTTTGAATATTAGTGGCTAGAAATACTTAAAATCGGCTATTTGATACTCAACTGGAACGATTCTATTATTTAATAACAAGGTTGGTGTTGCATGTATTTTAGAGCTGATGGCCCAATTTTCATTTGCGACTAATATATCATTAGCCTTAACATATTCCTCAATCTCATAGATGAGTTTCCATTTCTTATAATCCTTAAAACCCCAATCATACCATTCTTCTACTGCTTTCAAATAAGCTTCTTCTCCTTTAAGGAAATAAATGGAAATAAATTGCTTACAAATTAGATGGGCAATATCATTTTTCCCCGACAAGTAAATCATCTTTAAACTAAAACTATCATTAGTTGTGATGAGTTCTTTGGCTATTTTATAAGATTCGTTGCAGTGTTTACAAAAGGGATTAGTTACAAATATGACTTCATTTTCCCTTTCCTTTTTAACGATAATCGTAGATTCATCTCTATCACCGCTATGCTTTTCATTTTTATCTAACAGAAAGTTGAATACTTCTTCATTTCTGATAAATTTGTTCAGTCTATTTAGTGTTATGGTATAATCATTTTTAGAGGAAACGGTAGAAAAATAGTAATTAGATACTATGAGCATAAACAAAAAACATAAGGCCAAGTTAAATGCTGTGGTTAAATTAATGGTTAGGTCTTGGTAGCTGAACGATAGCACTAAAAAATTAACAATTAAGCAGACTTGAACCATTAAGCATAAGATGCACCATTTTTTTTCTATATACTTTTGGTAATAGATAGAGTAAATAGGGAATAATGCTGCACCTGCCGAAATAAGTAAAAGTAGAGGAACCGCTACCTGGTAAGTTGAAAAAATGGGAACTGCACAAAAGCCTAAAAAATAGACAATACCAATCTTATCATAATCAAAGAAACCTAGAAACTTGGTACTGCTGGTAATTGATTTGCAATCGCCTTTTTGCATAACCGTGCAAATCTTACTTTCAAAATCTGGATCTTTTAATTTTAGCAATTGCTGACTAATGATTAGACCTGCCAAGCTTGTGATAAAAAGGATTAAACTAGCAGGTGCAAAGCCATCTGATACTAAATTCTTGAAAAAAGATAGTATTAAAACGACCAAGACAAACCATTCGAGGTTTGATTTGAAATAATCTGAGACTTGTTCAATAAATACTGTTTCTACTTTTTGGAATTCATCTTTGGTAATGTACATCACATTACCAGACCATCTCTGTGCTAAATAGGCACTTTGGTATTTAAATTTATTTCCTTTATCATCTACACCCTCGATGGCATCACCATTTATTTTTGATACAGCGCAAATGCCAAATGGCTTTGTAAGTTGAATCAATGTTGGTTTTTGAACCTGTAAGAAATCTTTAAAGCTGGTTGGTATAGCATCTGTTTTTAGTCCAAATTTTTCAATTAGTTGGCTTAATCCATAAAAATTATTGTTGTTAGGATTAGTTATGAAATCTCTTTCTAAAGCTAGTTTTGAATATTTGATGTCAAATTTGGTTAGCACAATTTTTAGTAGATTCGAATATTTGGCTTTCATTATCCTAAAGTCATAAAGTAAGTTTGTTGTACGGATTGTTTATTTGGATATACAAAAGATCCCCCTATGTATTTACACAGGGGAAATAAGCTCAGTTAGCTTTCAAATGGTTGTGCACCCCAACAACCGTCTCCCTCTCTATGGCTAGAACTTAATCTGCCTACTGAACAGCCGCACATTACAGTTGAACCATGCATTTCCATCACACAAATGCCATCTACCTCTCCCCAATGATCATCCCCTGGTACAACGTTTGTGTGTACATGACATGGGTTTCCGGCCATGCAGTAAGGTGTGTCTGGATGACCACCAATTACTTTTTTCATTTCAGCTTTGCTGAGAGAATTTGAACTTTTCATTTTAAATTAGTTTTGGTTGTAAGTTTTTGCGAACCTTCCACGCTGGCTCGCCTACGGCGATACCGATACACGTCGGTACTCGTTTTTGGCAACGTATTTCGAATCGGAGCTGCCATTTTTGTACAATATTTTCTAAAAGTTAGCCCCTTGGTTTTTAGCTTCCAAATTTATTATACCAAGGCACTTATTGGCAGTACGAAGTAGCTGTTAGAAAGGACAAGATGGGTTTTTAGGGGAAGCAGAAATAGCTTGTTTTTGCTTAGGTGTTTAACAATTTTGTTGATAGCCTTGGGAGCTGATGTTAGTACTGTTGAATTGCTTTTTTTAAATTAGTCTAGCTCCCTAATAGCAATATTTTGCCGATTATTTTACCACCTCTACTGATAAGGTAGTTTTAAGAGCGGTAGTTACTCACTGCTTGAACATTTGACCCCTAAACGATCTATTCCATTCATTCGTGAATAAGCATTACTGCATCAGCTTTGTTTACACCTCAATTGACCATCATCTCTACAGAAACTGCGAACGCTTCAAGGCCACTATTGTTATATTTTCAGCTAATGGATTACGCATTTTACAGTCTGCTAAACATGAGGCACACCAATTTGCCAAAAAATCAAGAGCATGATCTTCTCTTTGTAAGCGGCTAAACTCATCTTCTTTCTAACGTATCAACATTTCTACTATCAATTAGATTTTAGGCAATATTTATAGGAGGAAATAAAATCGTGCTAATCCATTTGCCATGTGCTGCATTTTGTAATCTTGGTGATAAAACCTTAAATACATCTCTGCGTTTGGGATATCAATTAGGCTGTTCACTTCTGAACTGTAAAAATCTAATGAAACGAAAGAATTAGGATAATGATTAACCGGCGTTCGATAATAAGTATTGAAAAATAATATAATCTAAGCACGCAGTTTAGGCTCAATCTTCCTGCTGATCGGCCAGCTATCGGATTTATTTCAGCATCTGTACGGCTTAAAACCCAAGTAGTATAAAGGGATTGGTAAAATTTATTATACCAGATAGCCGTTATAAAGGACAGGAGGGTAAAGAGGTATTTTAATATAAGGTGGGCTATGCACCCCAACAACTTAAGGTGTCATTTTTGTAAACAGAAAATATAGCTGACAATTTTAGGCCAGCTATATTTACATTCGCTTAATCGACTACTAATGGATCGCTGCTTAAAACACATTTGTTAAATGAAGTAGAGCCACATGGTATGGCTACGCAGGTACTAAACTCACCGCAACCACTTTCAAAATGATAGCCTCCATAATCGCTAACGTAAACAACTACACATTCGTCTACATCGCAAACATTTCTTAATCCACCGGTAATATTTTTCATTTCGGTTTTGCTTAATAAATTTACCTTTTTCATGTTTAATTTTAGATTTGATAATTTAATGTTCTGTAATTCTTTACGCAGAATTACTTCAGCGTCATGTATTTATTTTAACTGCATGAACGTTACTGTGCTTGCTTGATTAGCGATGCATTGCTGATTTTTAACCATTAGGCAATAGTTTTAAATCACTGCATGTGCACTACGCTTCTGAAAGCGTACAAGCGCTATCCATATCGCAGAACTCTGGCGAACACCATTTTAAACACAAGGTGTAATTGTGAAACCTGCAATTTCCTTCCTGGTCTAAGATCATCTGTCTCCAAGCAGGTTCTTCACAGTTTGCCATTTCGGGTGTGATGCCACCCATTACATTTTTCATTTCGGCTTTGCTTAATAAATTTAACTTTTTCATGTTTAATTTTAAAGGTTAAGTGTTTAAGGTTTCTTAATTCTTCACGCAGAATTATTTTAGCGTCATGTATTTATGGTAACTGCATGAACGTTACAAGGGCAGTTTGGTTGCAACCTTGTTGCCCTTTATTGCAATTGCAGCTTAAAAGTTAGTTAGTAAATAGTGATTGGTAAAATTTATTATACCAAGGCACTTATTGGCAGTACGAAGTAACCGTTAGAAAGGACAAGATGGTTTATGGAGTTTTTAATATCGAAGGATGATTTAAGACAAGGAACTTAAAACTGCATTTTTGTAAGCAGGGAATATAGGTTAAATGTTAACAGGGAATTTAATGCGAGCTAACGTTACAATTGAATTATTCGACTAAAATGGGTAGTTGTTTAAACACATTTGTTAAAAGATAGGCAAGCACCATATCTCAGAACTCTGGAGAAGAAGAGTTTAAACATAGGTTGTTAAGATATAATGCATTTACGGACATTAAACCCATAATTTAGTTCATTATCGTAGAGAATTTCTTTTAGCTTATTTTATCGTCGTCCAATTAATTAAAAATCTTTTGAAGAACTTCATTTAATTCGCTGATTGCCTCAGCACCTTCACCTCTATAGATTATTCTACCAGATGTATCTATTAAAATAAAGGTAGGATAGGCTCTTATATGTAAGTTGGTTATGATAGGATGCTCATTATCGCCATATCCTTGAAATATGTTTTTCCAAGTCAGTTTTTCTTTTTTGATATAGTTGTTTACAACCATGTTGTTTGCATCAAATGCAATACTTATAATTTCAAGATCCTTATATTGCTGATGGATTTGCTTTAATTTAGGTAGCGTTTCTCTACATGGCACGCACCAGGTTCCCCAAAAATCAAGTAATTGTATCTTCTGTAATGATGGTATTTTTATAATTTCTTGTGAAATGCCATTAGCTTCAAATGGCTTGATTTTTAATCCTACCGTTGCACCTATGATTGTTGAGTCCTTAATTTCATTAATTTCTTTATAGTATAAATACTCTCCATATTGAGTTATGCTGTCTATTATAATTTTTTTGTCGGCAATCGGGATAATTTCTCCCATTGAAAATTTAGTGCCAGAAGAAGTTGAAATTGTAAGCAATTCCTTATTCGAATAATTTGCAAAAGGCTTTGCATTGCTTATAAAGATAGTTTCCTCATTTATATTCCCCTTGAGATGCTCATATATATTTACCATCAGATAAAGCCTGTTTTCTATATTGTTAGAATATTTGAAACTTGTAGAATAAGGATGTGGACTTATGATATATTGTAACATTTTTCCGTTAACAGATTTGTTAATGGTGATACTTTGTTGTGTTTTATTTTGAGCTGTAATTGGAAATATTAATCTTCGATCATCTGAAAAATTTTTATTGAAGTTAGCGTCCACAATTACCAGTAGAGAATCTTTTTGGTACTTCCCAATCATCATATAAATGTTGGAGGGACCAAAAAAATCTTGATTATTGAGTTTAATATATTTAACAATATAATCCTTAATCTGATTTGGAATTCCTGGATACGTAGTTGTAGTATCAAGAATGGTTGGTTTCATTCCTCCCTCACCTGGTAGATTACCAATTACTTTTTGCAAAGCTATTGGGCTAGTACTAAGCTGCGATTTTGATTGCAGTGTTAAAATCGTTAAGAGAAAAATAAATATTGTTTTCATGGGTATAAATAAGTGGGAGTTATAAATATATGGATAATTTTATATTGAAATTAAAGGTTAGATACTAAACCGTACATCAAATGATAGTCACTTATTTAAGATTGGTCAATAGCTTTAAAAGTTCTTTTTCTCTTAAGTTCTTTGCTACAATGGTGCCATTGGGATCCAACAGGAAGTTTCTAGGGATGGATCTTATTCTGTAATTGATGGAAACCTCATTTTCTGAACCCTTTAAATCGGAGGTATGCTGCCAAATTCCTATTTTGTCGTCACTTATGGCCTGCATCCATTTTTCGCGGTCCTGATCTAATGCAACACTAATAATGTTAAATTTTTTATGGTACTTTTTAAATGCCTTTATCAGGTATGGGTTTTCGGCCCGACAAGGGATGCACCAACTTGCCCAAAAATCTATAAGTACATACTTACCCTTGGTGGATGATAGCTCGAAATCTACTCCGGCAGTATCTTTTTGAATAAAATTTGGGGCTTTTGTTCCAATCATAAGGTTGTTGATAAAGAACGTTAGCTCCCTGCCAGAAGAATTGCCTCTGTTAACTTCTGGAATTTTATCATATATTGCTTTAATGGTACTATCTGATAACTTATTAACTTGGTCTAATAAGATGATAGTGCTGATGGGTGATTCTATATTTTCTAAGATATACTTAACCTGAAAATCGCTGACTTCTTTTTCTGTGTAGTTTTTTCTATTTAAAAAGGGTGATATTGACTTGTACTGCTTGTCAGTTTCGTTGCCAATTAACTCGTAGGATTTTAATGCGGTGTCTAAAAAAGTAATTACTGTAGGTTTTGCCTCTAAATACATAGACTTGTCAATATTTTTACCTTTAATGCCAAACCTATATAATTCTAGATGCTGTGCGCCAGTAGTGAAAGAAAATTTACCATTTTCTATTAGACTTTCTTTTTCAATAACTGGGTTTCTAAGGTCAGAACGATAGGGGTAGATGAGTTTTAATGTAATTGTATTCCCATTTAATGCTTTATCGATACTGCCTGTAATTGCTAAACTGTCCTGCGCATGCAGACTTTGGAATTGAAGTGTAAATAGGGTCAAGAAGTACAGCATCATCCTGATTTTTGTGAAACAAACGAGTGTGTTTGGTAGGTATATGATGCGCATATCAATTAGTTAAATTGAATTTCAAATGTATATTTCCATTTCAACTTCAGTTGAAATGGAAATATATACAAGTTGTTAAGGTATAATGCATTTACGGATATACTCTCCACAATCCTGTCTAAAATCATAGGTTTCGCATTTTCCGGCATCATTGGCTCCACATTTAGCTCCATCTGTTGGACATTCATGGTCACAATCACCTCCACCAATTGGCGGATTACCACCCATTACTTTTTTCATTTCAGCTTTGCTGAGTAAATTTACTTTTTTCATTTTGAATTTTATTAGTTTTGGTTGTTATTTGTGTAGGCCTTCCACGCTGGCCTGCTTGGGGCGGTACCGATATACGTCGGCACTCGTTTGGTGGCGGCACGTTTCGAACCGGAGCTGCCATTTTTTGTACAAAATATTTTTTTATGCTAAGTCAAGAGATACTTAATGTCTTCTAATCGGTAGGGTTCTGGCAGCTTGTAGCCATTTACCAAAATGGTAGGTGTAAAGGCGATTTCAGTTAATTTGCACCAAGCCTTCTGCTTTTCAGTCACAATTTTCATTTCACCATTAAACATAATGGGGTATTTTTGAGCCCAAGCCTCATATTTCTTGCTTCCTTGTGTATACCAATCGTTAAGTGCATTTTCTAACAGTTGGGTATCCTTTAATAAACTTAGGGCTGTAGCATGTCTCGCTACTTTTGTTTTTTCGTCATCATCATGGTCTGCGGTAGTAAATATGATTTTGAGTTTAATGTCATCTCTAATAGCTAACCATTGGTCTAATTCGGCATGTGCTGTGGCACATGGACCACAAAAAGGATTGCTCACCATGGTAATGGTGGTTTCGGCATTCGGGTTACCCAGCACAATAGGCATCAAATCGTCTGGTACAGCATAACAGGCTTGGTTGGTTAATACTTGGTTAAAAAGACTGCTATTGTATTTAAATTTTTTAAGTTGTTGTTTAAGGGGCTGGTATTGTGCGGTTTTTAATAGAAAAGGCTTTAAAAATGACCAAACCAGAATGGGTAGCAAGAAACTGATGGCTAGGGCTATAATTGCGGCTAAAGTTATAGGTTGGGCTTCTAAATTATAGCTACTGTTATTTAAAGTTAGGTTATTGAGGAATTCTAAGCCTAATAATACCTGTACTGTACAACAGAGCACACACCAATTTTTGTGTCGGTACTGATAACTGATAGAATAAATGGTGTAGGGCATGGCCAATACATTTAGCCACAGCAATAGGGATAAGGTATTGCTGGTAAATAGCAGCGCTAAAAAAGATCCTGTAAAATAGAAAAAGCCAAGCTCGCTCCAACTTAACCATTTGGTTACTTTGGCCGCATCTGATTTTAGAATAGCATTACAATTGTTTTTATTGCCCAAGCTACATAAATTTTGTACAAAGGGATTATTGGCATCTATGCTGTGCATTAATAGAATTACGCTTACCGTAATGCCTGCCAATTTAAGCCCTAAAAACAAGCTATAGCCTAGGTTGATTTCTTGCCAGTTGAGACTAAAGACAATAGCCAGCAATAATGTGATTACTAAAGCAGGTACTTTAAGTTTTGCGATAAAGGCTGCCGCATTTTTGGTTTGATAATCTGCCTCGCCACTTTTGCTGTTGCTGGTGGCATGTAGGGCTATTCCGCTCCAACGCTTTAAAAACTCTTCTTCTGTATAGCTGGCTTTGTAATGGTGCTCATTGCTATAGATCACTTGTTTGCCTACAATATCATGCACCAGCATAAAAATGCCACCGTTAGCTTTACTATGGGCAATAAAAGGATATTCAAGGTCTGTAGGGTCGTAGTCTGTTTTTGCAATATTGTAGGCTTGGTTAGGTAAATGCCATTCGCTAAGGCAATCGCTTAATGCCAAAAGGCTAGGGAATTCTGGATGATCTTGTAAGCTCTTTTCTATGGTGGTTCTGCTTACTTTAATACCCATTGCCTTTACTAAAAGCTCGGTAACGGCAATGGCATTAGGTTGTTTGCGTTGTAAGAATTTGAACATAAGGTTTAATTTTATACCTAAGTTTAAGCGTTCATTTTTTTTGAACAAAATTTATTATACCAACGGCCTTATAGCGAGTATATCTCGGGGAGTTGGCTATATGAAGTGTTTTAAGTTAATAGAAATAAGCTTAACTTGCGGCTAAGAACCCTATTGTAAATATGAAGCTGAAGTGTATAGTCATAGATGATGAACAATATGCAGTTGATGCATTGGTTGGCTATATTGAGCAGTTAGAAAACTTGGTGGTATTTGCCACATATACAGACCCTATAGCTGCACTAAATGGGATTAATGTTGCAGATGAAATTGATTTGGTTTTTCTTGATGTTGAAATGCCCGGGTTAGGTGGACTAGAATTGGCCAAGATAATTAGAGCTAAAACACGTTACTTAATTTTTACCACTAGCCATACCCAACATGCCATAACTGCATTTGATTTAAATGCCAGTCATTATTTACTTAAACCTATATCATTTGCTAAATTTGCCTTAGCGGTTAGTTCATTGTTGTTTAATGAAAAAAATAGACTAATTGAACCTGCCGCTAGAAAGAAATTACAGTTTTTGAAAGGGGATTCGAAAGGTGCTTATCATTATATAGATCATGAAGCCATTACTCATGTTGAAGCAGCTCGGAATTATGTGGTGATTTACACGGATAAGGACGAGGAAAAATTTGTAGTGTATATGGGGCTAAATCATGTAACAATGGCATTGGATCAAGCTGATTTTATTAGGGTAAATAAATCTAATGTAATTGCTAAAGCTGCTATTAAAAAAGTTGAGGGTAATGTGATCCTGTTAAAAAATGGCAAATCGATACAATTAGGAGAGACCTATCGCACGGCTTTTATCGCCTTTTTAAATGATAATTTGTTGAAGTAATTGGCTAATTGCAAGGCCATTTGATTATCGATTATTGAAGCATGATTGGTCAATTGTGACGCTTTCTTCTAATATAGCCATTCTATAATTTGCTACCGCTAGGTTTGGTTTGCTTGATGAGCAAAAGTAATTTAATAAATAACTTTAAGTTTGATTATCTCTATTTACTGCTAAATTTATCACAGGATGTTTTAATAATTGTTGTCTTGTGTATTTCACGTAAGTCTACTTGTTCTTTTTAGGTAAAAATACTTATGCATCTAGCAAATGAAATCTGCATTTTCACCTCCAGACAAAAAAGGTGTACAATCTATTAATAAGTCAACAAATGGTGCTCAGTTATTTCTTTGTCTAATTGTGGTAAACCAATTTTCAATCTTATTCAATAACTAATTTTAATCATTAATGCCGCATCAAGAAGAACTGATTAGCATATATGCGAGATATATTCAATCTTGTAAACAAAAATAGGATACTGCTGAACTATTAACTGGAATAAAGGAGGTACGTTTAACAAATTTTGCATATGCATTAACTGTTAAAGCGAAACAGTTGCAATTATATGCAAAAGGTACACCAAGTATAAATATCGATCTCTTTCAGCAACAACTTTGTACGATGGCTGAAGAGGCTTTAGAATCTCTGAAGGATCATTAACATTTTAAATCGATTAAACTTTATTGTTTTATCCTCATGATATTGATAAAGAAGTTTGCAGGATGTGATGCAAATCTATAATTTGCACCAAAATATTGATATAGGTATGGCTTCAGGTTTTTTTGCGATTTTAGATGATATAGCTGCTTTAATGGACGATGTTGCGGTAACAGCAAAATTGGCTACAAAGAAAACAGCTGGTATATTGGGTGATGATTTGGCGGTAAATGCAGAAAAAGCTACTGGTTTTTTATCTTCCAGAGAAATTCCTGTGCTTTGGGCCATTACTAAAGGCTCGCTGCTGAACAAAATTATCATTGTACCCGTAGCTTTATTACTGAATGCATTTTTCCCAATTGCCATTAAGGTAATCTTAATTTTGGGTGGGTTTTACTTGGCTTACGAAGGGGTGGAGAAGATAGTTGAATATTTCTTTCACAAACCTAAACCTACGCATCAACCGGCAGTAGAAGTGATCAAAGACGATCGTGATGCAGAAAAGGCCAAAATCAAATCAGCCGTTACTACAGATTTTATACTATCGGTAGAGATTGTAATTATCGCACTTGAAACGGTATTGACGAGCAGTTTAACCTTGCAGATTTTAACGGTTTCGGTAGTGGCTTTATTAGCTACTATTGGCGTTTATGGTATCGTGGCGTTAATTGTTAGGATGGATGACTTGGGGCACCAGTTGATTAAACGCTCGGGAGATAAAGGCTTTTTCGCTGGCTTAGGTGCGCTATTGGTAAAGTCCTTGCCTGTTATCATTAGGATATTGAGTGTGGGTGGTACTATCGCATTAATCTTAGTGGCAGGTGGTATTTTTGCTCATAATATTGATTACTTCCATCATTTATTGCCTAATTTATACCCTATGATAAAGGAATTTGCAATTGGGTTGGTTGCAGGTTTACTTGTGGTAGTGGTGGTGATGCTGGTTAAAAAACTATTTTCCGTGTTTAAGCCTGCGGTTTAATAATAATACCGGGTTTCTGATCAACCGTAATCCGATAGCAATCGGATCCGAACGAGTTCTTACCTTAGACCGTCATTCCGAACGAGCTTTTTGCGAGAGCCTGTTCCGATTCATCGGAAAGGAATCTATAGAGAAGAATTCACGATAAAGACCTCGCAAGGTAGATCTCTCGTCGCTGTGCTCTGTCGAGATGACGGAATCACAAACCGTCATTTCGACGCAGGAGAAATCTATTACGATGAACTTAACCTAGCAGATCTCTCTTCGCTGCCTGCCTGCGGTAGGCAGGCGCTCATTCGAGATGACGGAACCACAAACCGTCATTTCAAACGTATTTTCGCACCAGCCTGTTGCGATTCATCGGAAAGGAATCTATAGAGTAGCTTAATAGATCTCTCCGCTAAAGAGCGTTCGAGATGACGTGACGTGCTAAACAGCGTTCTAGCAGATCTCTCTTCGCTACGCTCATTCGAGATGACGTGACGTGCTAAACAGCTTTCGAAATGACGTTTTAAGTATGTCGTCTTTCCGAACGAGTTCTTAACTCGGAGAAATCTATAAAGTAGACTTAGCTTAATAGATCTCTCTTCGCTATGCTCATTCGAGAGGACGTTATGTGCTAAACAGTGTTCGAGATGAGGATACCTATATGAGAAGACTGTTCATTTTAATGTTTTTTAAATAGATGGTCTTTCCGAACGAGTTCCTCACTCGGAGGAATCTATAAAGTAGAACTTAGCTTAATAGATCTCTCTTCGCTGCGCTCATTCGAGATGGGGTTACGTGATAAACTTATTTCATTACTTATTGAGCAATATCGGCTCTCCAAAACCTAAGGCCGTTAATCTAGGTAATTGGGTTTTGGCATCTCCCACAATTAACCAAATCATTTTATTGGCATCTAAGTATTTTTGGGCTAAGGTTTGTATTTGCGCAATACTCATGTTTTTAACAATTTCTTCTCGCTCTTTAACATAGCTAGGTTGCCATCCATATTTGCTGATGTTCTCTAACATGCCCAACTTAGATCCTGCAGTTTCAAAAGTTCTTGCATTACTTTTAATCAAAAAGCCTTTGGTGGTTTCTAAGTCTTTCTCGCTGTAATTTTTACCATAGTTCTCTAATATTTCTTTAACTGCCTGGGCAGATTCTAAAGTTACATTGGTTCTTACATTACTGGAAATGGTAAATGTACCTACATTTGTAGAGCCGGCAAAGCCTGAGCTGATGCCATAAGTATACCCTTTACCTTCACGCAGTTGTTGGGTAAGCTGCGAAGCAAAACCACCACCACCAAGTATATAATTCATAACCGTAACAGGGTAGAAATCTTTATCAGTAGCGGCTAAAGCAGGATAACCAAACCTCACTACAGATTGTTTGGCATCTGGTACATCGTAAAAATAAACTTGAGATTTTAGGGGTGCTTTTGGCATAACTGATACAGGGATTGTTACCGCTTTGCTTTTCCAGTTTGAGGCTAAACTGGCTAGAGAACCAGTAATTGCTGCTTTGTTTAAGGAGCCCACCACATGAAATTTAGCTACCGAAGGTGATACATTTTTAGCATAAAAAGCTTTTAAATCATCTAAGGTAATTGCATTTACACTTTCAATTGTACCTAAGCTATTTTTAGAGCGGATATTATCTTTGCCATAAATCAGTAAGTTGTAATTGTTCTGTGCAACTGCCCCAGGATTAGCTTCTTGCTGTTTAATCTGGCTTAGGGTACTTTGTTTCAGTAAGTCGAATTCTTTGGCATCCCAACGCGGTTCTAATAACATTTCTTGTAGCAAAGCCAACGTTGCAGGATAATTTCTGGCCAAGGTATTTACCCTTGCACGTATATCTTCGGTACTAGCCGAAAAATTGATACTCGCACCTAATTGTTTAATGGCATCCTCTAATTCTTGAGGAGTTTTATTTTTGGTGCCTTGTGTCATCATTTTGGCCATCAGATTGGCAACGCCAGTTTGATTTGGATCTTCTAACAACATTCCACCGTCAATTACCAAATCAAATTGCACCAGTGGTACTTCATTGTTTTCGATACCATATAAACGTACGCCATTGGTTAGTTTGTCGGTCCAAACTTCTGGTATTTTTACTTCTGGTGCTTTACCGTATGCAGGTTCTTTACTACGATCAAAACTAGAGGGAGTAGGTGTATAAGTAGCATTTGCCGATGCATCAATTTGCTCTTCAGCTCCTTGCACGATGGCTTCTTCCACTACATCAGCTTTGGTAGAACCTTTTAATGCCAACTCAATTTGTCCTTTTGGAACGAAACTGGTTGCCACATAATTTTTGTTTTTGATGTATTTTTGGTAAACACGCATCACATCTGCTGTGGTTACCGCTAAGGTACTGTTGATGTCTTTTTCTGTGAAACCTGGATCGCCAGCAAATATATTATATTGTGCCAATTGGCTCCCTTTGCCTAATACGCTAGCTAATGAAGAATAAAAACCAGTTTCTAATCCAGCTTTAATTCTAGCAAGCTCTTTTTCTGAGATCCCTTCTTTTTCAAATTTAGCAAAGGCTTCTTTTACGGCAGTTGCTGCATCATCTAATTTTTTTCCTGCAAAAGCACGAACAGCTACATGCATTTGCCCAGCTAATTCTGCAGTGATGTTAAACATGCCAACATCTGAGCTTAACTTTTTATCTTCTACAAGTACCGTATACAGAGGGGCTTTTTTACCGTCAGAAAGATATTCTGCTAACACTTGCAAAGCATAAGAATCTGGGTGGTATTCTTCTACCGTTGGCCATACCATGGTGAGCTCTGGTAATCTGGCAAAATTGTCTTCATGATATACTTTAACAGTTTCTTTTACTACTCCTGGCTGTTTAGCAAGGGCAGGAACCGGCTCACCTTTCTTAATTTCATTGAAGTATTTTTCTACCCATTTAAGAGCTTGCACTTTATCAAAATCGCCGGCAAGTACTAAGGTTACATTATTTGGTACGTACCATCTTTTAAAAAACTCTTTTACATCTGCTAGTGTAGCATTTTGCAAGTCTTCTAAAGAACCAATAACCTGCCAATTGTAGGGGTGGTTTGCAGGATACAATTGTTTGTTAATTACATAATAGGTATGTCCATAGGGATTGTTATCATAACTCTGGCGCTTCTCATTTTTAACCACTTGTTTTTCTTTTGCCAATACGGGCTCTGTAACGGTGTTGATGAACCAACCTAATTTATCGGCTTCGGCCCAGATCATTTTTTCTAATGCATCATTCGGAACGGTTTGCAAGTAGTTTGTTCTATCTGTATTGGTAGAACCATTTGCTCCAGACCCGCCAATTCGGGCAGTCATTTTATCCAAGCCACCCTTTCCAAGGTTTTCTGACTCAAGAAATAGTAAATGCTCAAACAAGTGTGCAAAACCTGTTCTACCTGGTTTTTCTCTAGCAGAACCTACATGCGCTGTTAGGGAAACCGCTACAACTGGATCAGAACGATCGATGTGAAAAATTACCTGAAGTCCATTTGCTAAAGTAAATTTTTCGTAATCTATTTTGAAATTAGCTTTTGTTGTTGGTTTTTGAGCAAAAATAACAGTAGAAACTAAGGTTAGGAGGGCAAAGAATAAAAAAGGTTTACGCATGGTATGAGCTTAAATTTTAGCGATTTAATTGATGATATAAAGCTATTTTTTTTTGAGGTAATATCCAAAGAATAGCCTCACAATGTGACGATTAGGTGAAATTAAAACTAATTGGAAATTTCTTGTTCAATTTCTTGATGGATATCAAAGAGAGCCACAAGTACTGCCGATTTCGCTGTTGCTTCAATAGCTGTTTGATTTTCTGTCTTAATTTGCTGGTTTGAATCGCTTAAGTTAAAATGGGCAATCAAATTTAAATTTTTCTCTAAGATTTGAACAGCTTGCTCTGCTTGAGCGGTATTTAAACTTGTATTTGCATTTGCACCTGCTGATGTAATGGAGCTGATGATGGAACTAATGCGATAAGCAGCAGTCTGCAAATTTTGCAGTTTACCAATAGCTAGTTTTTTAGCATGTGGCTCTATGCGGATGAGCTGTAACGCTTGAGAGAGTTCGGCAATGGCCAAATAATTGTTTTTTCTAGCGAGACGTAAATTCGTTAATTTGATATTAGCATCCGCGTTTTCAAAAGGTATTAATGTTGCCTTTAGGTAAACTATAGCAGTAGTATACGTTTCGGTAAGCAGCGCTTTAATGCGGTTGGTTTCCCAAATAGGGAAAAGATAACTTGTAGGAATTACAATTGCACAGCCAATTAGGGTAAAAAGTAACCGCTGACCAATGATATTTGGCCAATTGCCATGGTATAGTGCTAAAGCAATTAAAATAGTAGGCGTAAGTAGTGCTACTGCCTTTAAATAATTGATACGTGAATATAGAAAAAAACCGGTTAGAAAGATGATCATTGCTGGTATCAATATTTTTGGGTTTTGAGTGAGCAACAATAGCACAACGCTCGATGCAATGCCTATAAATGTGCCGATAACACGCTGTTTATTGCGTTTCCAAGTAAGGGCAAGCTTTGGGCGGGCTACCACCAAAATGGTAAGCAATATCCAATAAGTGTATTGGTTAAGTTTAAATATCTCGGTAACCCAATAAGTGGCCGCCAATAAGATAGAAAGCCTAAGCGAAAAACGAAATATAGGATCTGAGAAATTGAGATGTGACTTTAAGGTGCCAAAATTGATATTAGCTACAGTGATAAAATCTTTATAATCAGCTGGGGAAGTGTCTTCTACCTGCTTTGAGGTAAGTAACTTACCGCCATACTGCTCCAACAGCCCGTAAATAGCGATGAGGTTATCAATAATGTCACTCAATAGGTGCTGTTGATGAGCACTGGTTTTTACAGCTTTTAACAGTTCGATCTGCCGCATAAATTTAGTTTGCAGCATTGTTTTATCCCCATTGGGATAGTTTAACTGATGGAGGATAGCTACTTGTATTTGAATTAAATCTTGGATCAATTCTAAAGCTGGTGTATGTTTAAGCTCACTTTGAATTTTTAGATAATCATAATGGCTGGCCGAGAGCTGTTGGTAAATGTCTATCAATGTGATGCACTGATTAAATAGCATTTTTGCTTTTTTACTCTTTTGATTGGTGATATTTTTTTCTGATAACAATAATGTCCTCACCAACTCTTGTTTCTCACTTACTTTAATGTGCTGACGAATGTTTTCACTTTGTGCATCATTTAGATTTTTATCAGGATTGTAACAGGCTGCTTTACTTTTTAAAAAATCTGCAGTAGCAAATAAACATTCTGTAATGGCCTGTTCTAATGATCGGTATGGCCTAATTAACTGATGTAAGATACTGAAAACGTAATAGATAACCCCACCACCCATAATGCCCAATGTAAAAGAGATAGGTTGTTTTGGATGTAGGCCAATTATGAAAATAGCTAATGCAATTGCCATGGTTCCACTCATTGAAAACCTGTTCCCGAAGCAGGAAATGAATGCATAAATAAAGGTGAGTAAAAGCAAAACCCCTGTGGAAATTGGTAATATGACCAATGTACTCGCCATTAGGATAGCTGTAAAACCAAATAGACCTAGATTTAAAAATGCCGAATGGATTTTTAGCTTTAGTGTATTCGGACCGTCTGTAGCTGAAATGAGTAGTGCACCAGTTCCTGTAGCAATGGCTGTTTGTGGATAGCCCAAATAAAAAAATAAAAATATAGGGCTAATGATACATATCGTTGTACGTATCGCATCTGATAGGTGTTCTGATTTGATGGTGCTTACTAAACGTTGTATGGCAATTTTAAGTGGGATGGTCATTACTGTGGGAGATGAATTCCGATGCAAAGATATTGCTTTACCAATGCAACTCAATATTATTAAGGATTATTCGTGCGTAGAAATTAGCCTTGTAAACACAATTTGAAAAATCCGTCATTCTACGCAACGCAGTGAGGAGATAGCTACATAGATAAGTTTATTAAAGTAATGCATAAACGTCTCTCTGTGTTTAACAAAATAAGTGGATTTTAACATAGTTTTGTTGACAAATTCAAAGCAGCCTATTCAGGTGTTTGTCCTATCTTAGCAATTTATCAATAAGATTAATGAAAGAAAATGATGAACTGAGTTCTGGAAAGCTTGATTATAGCAAACTTGCGCCAATTTTAAAGGGTGAGAAGCTAGTTGGGCTTCCTTCGGCAGATCATCAGGAAACAGAAATGGTGTTGATTTTTAGTAGGCATCGTTATTACCGACATCTTGTTGTTGAACTGGCAAATATAGCTGTCGCAAAAAATGGAAAGCTTAAAAACCCATTGAAATTTATTGATCCATTGGATCTGGTTTGGAAAACCGAGAAGCAGGATGTGCTCAAATTTTTTACGGGTATATCTCGTTTTAAGAATAATTACAGCGAAGGTAAAAGCAATTCAGACCTAGAGGCACTAAAAGCAATTGTAAACAATCCACTACAGATATCGTTTTATTTGCATGATGAAAAAGTTTCTTCTACTATCAATGCTGCTTCATTAATGCAAACCAAAATATCAGTTTTAAAGCCAATTTTAGAACTTAACGTAGATGAACGCGGTGATAATTTTACCATATCCGGATTATTATTTATGGATGGTAAACCTTATCATTTGGAGGAAATTAAACTCCGTTTCAATTTTTTTATAGAATTGAAAAATCAACTTTATTTGATTGATAATCCTTTTGTGTTAAGTGTGCTAGATTTTTTTACCCTACATCGTAATGGTCTAGTCATCGAACGTGAAGCGTATGAGACATTTCAAACTCAGGTGTTATCGGCAATTGAGGGAAAAATCAAAATCAACTATTCTTTTTTAAAACGTGCCACCAAAAAGCAAATCATAGAACAGGGCTTTGATCTGGAGAATGAGCAAATCGTTTATCTTTCAGAATCTGAAGATTTTGTATTGTTAACTCCAGTAATGAGGTACGGCGGGTTAGAGATACCCGTAATTTCTCAAAAACAGATACAGGCTAAAGATAAAAGAGGTAAAATTTTTACCCTAGATAGGGATGAGGATAGAGAGTTGCAGTTTATTGGTAACATTGCAAAAATGCATCCATTTTTTATGGATCAAATGGATGAACTTTCTGAGCAGTTACATGCAGATTGTTTTTACCTACACCGTAAACATTTTTTAGAACCCGAATGGTTTTTAGCAGCTTTCGAAGCTTGGAGAAGTAAAGGTATAGTCATTTTAGGCTTTAACGAGTTAAGGGATAATAAGCTAAATCCATATCAGGCAGAAATAGCCATCCACGTAGTTAGTGGTATCGATTGGTTTGAAACTGCTATTAAGGTAAAATTCAATAAAGAGATTGTTTCCTTAAAACATTTACATCAATCGATTAGAAATAAACGCAAATTTGTACAATTAGATGATGGTACAATAGGTATTTTACCAAACGAATGGCTGAAAAAATTTGAGGGATATTTTGCAGCTGCAGAAGTTGTTGGAGAAGTATTGCACACTCCAAACGTTAATTACGCTTCTGTAGCAGAATTGTATGAGACGGAATTATTGGATGAACAAACTAAAGAACGATTGTCTCTGTACAAAACTAAATTGTCTGATTTTAACTCGATAAGTTCTGTAGCCACCCCAAAAGATTTAAACGCTACATTACGCCCTTACCAACAAGATGGGTTGAATTGGCTCAATTTTTTAGACGATTTTAATTTTGGAGGTTGTTTAGCCGACGACATGGGCTTGGGCAAAACCATACAAGTATTGGCTTTTATACTTTCTCAACGGGATAAAGTGGCACAAAACACCAATTTAGTGGTAGTGCCTGCTTCGTTAGTATTCAATTGGTTACAAGAGATTAAAAAGTTTGCGCCAACTTTAAATGTACGCACTATTTATGGTGCCGATAGGGCTAAAATAGTTGCAGATTTCGACCAGTATGATATTATCCTTACTTCGTATGGTACTTTATTGGCTGATATTAGATTTTTAAAGGAATATCGGTTCAATTACATCTTCTTAGATGAATCTCAAACGATTAAAAATCCAGATTCGCAAAGGTATAAAGCTTGTCGATTGTTAAGGTCTAGAAATAAAGTGGTAATGACAGGAACGCCTATAGAAAACAATACGTTTGATCTTTATGGTCAGCTTTCCTTTGCTTGCCCAGGTTTATTAGGTAGTAGAGATCAATTTAAACGCTTATATTCAGTTCCAATAGATCAGTTTAAAGACGCTAAACGAGCAGCAGAATTACACAAACGCATTAATCCTTTTTTGCTACGCCGTACCAAAGAGCAAGTAGCTAGCGAACTTCCTGATAAAACAGAAATGGTAATCTATTGCGAGATGGGCCAGCAACAGCGAGAAATATACGATAGCTGCCGCGAAGAAATTAGGGACTACCTAATGGGAAATACTGATGACGAATTGACCAAAAGCAGTATGCATGTTTTGCAAGGCATTACCAAGTTGAGACAGATCTGTAATTCGCCTGCAATTTTGGGCAAGGAAAAATTTTATGGAGATGCTTCTGCAAAAATGGATGTGTTAATGGAGCAGATCGAGAATAAATCACCTCATCATAAAATTCTAGTTTTTTCTCAATTTGTAACGATGTTAGATTTGGTAAGAGCTGAGCTGGAAAATCGAAATATAGTATATAGTTACCTTACCGGGCAAACAAAAGACCGTTCATCAGTAGTTAACGCTTTCCAAAATGACCCTACTATTAGGGTGTTTTTAATCAGTTTAAAAGCTGGTGGTGTTGGTTTAAATTTAACAGAAGCTGATTATGTATTTATTATCGATCCTTGGTGGAACCCTGCTGTAGAAAACCAAGCCATCGACAGAACTTATCGCATAGGGCAACATAAAAATGTAATGGCAGTGAGGTTAATTTGCCCCGATACCATTGAAGAGAAAATTATGCTGATGCAAGATAACAAGAAAGACTTGGCAAGTGGGTTAATCAAAACAGAAACTTCCATTTTTAAATCTTTAAGCAAAAAAGATCTACTCGATTTGCTATAACTTAATGGCTTTTCGCCAATCTATATTCGTTATAACACATAATTATATTAAAACCTAAAAACAGAATGGCTTCAGAACTCACATTAAGTTTGTCGGCATCTATTTTTAATATAGCTGAAATAAATAGGGTAGAGAATACCAAAATTGCAGCCGCGAATATACCTAGGTAAGCAGATTTGAATAACAAGCCGATCCTAAACAGGTTTCTTTTAAAGAACAGATCTGGGTTACGAATGAGCTGTGTTAGATTTACGATAATAAAAATACCAATCAATAGCACATAACCATTCATATAAGGTGTTTTGCTATCCCAGGTAAAGTATTTGAATAAACCATCATTAACAAAATAAGAGATAATACCTACACAGATCAGTGCTTTAATCAATGTCCATGTTCTTTTATTTGAAAACAGTTTATGCCATTTAGGATATTTTTGCTGATTTATAGATTTAGCGACATTTAATAATTTTTCCGAAGTACTTACAAATGGGTTGAAAACACCAAGTAACATCAACATAATTGTACTATAAAACTGGAAAAAGGCATCTCCAACTAAACGATCTAAATGTTCTTGCTTAAGTATGACATCTTTCGAGGTGGTAAATATGGAAAGACAGATTAAAATGATAATCACAAAGTGAAACACTGCACCATAATAATTGGCTATTTCTGTCGGCTTTTGAATGGTTTGATCTTCTTGTTTAGTCTCTTTCTTGGCATTCGAGATTTTTTTAGATGCATCCTTCAAATTATCTGCCATCCCTCGGGCAAAAAGTGCAATTGCAAGTACAAAAATGCCTATGGCTAAAATGAAACACGCAGCGCCTGCCGCTTGAAAATCATAAAGATTTAAACAAAATAGCAGTGCCACAAAGCTGATGGCTACGTGTTTGTATTTTATTTTGGTAAAACCGTGTGTGTTTAATAAAACAGTATAAAAAATGGCTAAGGCACCACCGGCAAATGCAGCAAATATGAGTTTAGATATCATGTTTCCGATCATAAGTTTTGATGAAGGAAAATTTTGACGATGATAGGTAAAAAATTTGTTTTTAAACCTAGGAAAGAGATAAAGTGATACTGTTCACTAAAGCATCTTGCAGTCTAAAATCTAATCTTCTATCTAATGGATGTTGGGCAGAGTTGTACTTTTCTATGAATGTACCCGTTGTCGCATTAAATTTGAGATACCCTTCCTGAAAATAACGTTCCTCAATTTCTCCAGACGAATCCATGGAGTTGAAATGTAATTCTTTAATGGCTAAATTATCTTTGTTGATCATTAACCATTTAAATTTTTCAGCAATATCAGCATCTTCAGCAAGATCAGTTCTTTTTATCTCTACAATATACAGTAGGGAGTTTTCCAAGAAGAATAGACATTCAAATTGTGGCATTTTTGTTTTGTTTGAAAGCCTAAATTAAAACATTGTGATAGGTTAACGATATTAACTTTTCAACATTTGCGCTTTGTTTTCACAGTTTTTATAAAATCGTGTTATAAGATCTATAATTATGGAGCATTGGTGTGAAACTATCTTCGTTGCAAAAAGAAACATCATCAACCCAAATTAAGGCTGATGATGTAGGTTATGTTTTGATAATGATAGGGTTACTTATTGATATTGTTTTGGATTAAAAACTCGAACCTCCCGAAACATCACTATTGCTGATGCCTTTTTTGTTCTTTTTAATGCCTTCTTTTAATCTGCCAAATCTGTAATTTAAACTGGTAGTAAAATTACGTTGGTAATTTTGGTTAAAGCTTTCTTGATTAAAGTTTGGTCCATTGGTGTAATTAATGGCATTTCTGTATTTGCTAAAAACATTGTTAGCGGCAAAAGAAAGGGTGAGTTTGCTATTAAATAAATCTTTATTTACACTAAATGAAGAGCTAAAAAAGGAATTAGATGTGCCTTGCAATGATAAATTTGGTCCATTGTAATTCATACTTGCTGTAGTTTGCCAAGTTTTGCTTGGGCGATAACTTAGCGATGAGTAAACCCTGCTCATTAAACCTCTTGTATTGATTAACACGCCATTTACTACACCTTTTACCATGCCGTAGTTAGCAGATGTATTGATGCTGGCTTTAATCTTATTACCAAAGGGGTAGTTTACGTTCACATTTAATCCTAATAAAGTGCCACTTCCTGTATTCCCAGGTGTACTACGTGTTATATTTGTAACGGGATCAGTAATTACTTGTGGCATCACCAAATCATCAAATATCATGGCTCTTAAACCAATATTGATTGATGCCTTTTTAAACCTACTGTAATTAGCTTCAATCATATTTCCGGTTGTAGCCCTAAGGTTAGGATTGCCAGCAGTTTCGAAATTGGGGTTGGAGCGATCTACAAATGGGTTAAGTTGGTATATTCCAGGTCTTTGAATCCGAGATGTAAACCCAAAGTTGATACTGCTCATATCTTTAAATCTATAATTAACAGAAAGAGAAGGTATTAAATTAAAAGCAGTATTGTTGAGTTGTTGATTTGCTCCATGGAAATCAGCTTCAATTTCAGTTTGCTCAGCTCTAATGCCTGCCTTAAAACCCCATTTCTTTAAGCTAAATTGATAGGTATTGTAAACACCATATACATTTTGGGTATTGTTGAAATTATTGGTACGTAAGGGATCTGGAGTGAATATGCCAGATGGCTGCAGCGATAAAAATTGAAAATTACTAGTATTATCTCTAAAAATAGCTTTTACACCCGCTTCAATGGTTACTTTTTTTAAGGGATATACATAATCTATTTGTGCTGTTTTTTCACTAGATCCACCTGTATTTTCTTGTTTATAATTAGGTAAAGTATAAGCTACGGCATCAAAAATATCTACATTGTTAAATTGGTTATTGCTAAAGCGATAATAACGATAAGAGAAAGTTAACAAACGGTTTTTATCTTTTTTAAAGCCTAACTGATAATTTAAAGCAGCGTCTATGCCATTTCCAGTGCCGTTTAAACTATTGTTTAGGCCATAACTTTGCATTAGGGAAGTAGCGTTTCTCAATGTAGAATATTGTGTACTCCAACTTTCATTGTCGTTTGCATTGTAATTTAACTGAGCCGATATTAAATTTAAACTGTCAATCTCATAACTCAATTCTGCACCACCATAACCGCTTTTGCCAGAAAAATCTCTAGAACCAGTTTGGAATAAGTTAGTAGGGTTACTGCCTAACGTAGATCTAAAATTGCTATTGTTTAGCAAAGGCGAACTATTCAGGTTTCCACCAACATTGGCTGCAAAACCAAATTTACCAGATTTTGCAGTAAAAGAACCACCAATTCCTGGGCCACCAACAGGGAAGCGTTGGCTTACATTTACTGTGCCATTAGTGCCATTATCGGCCTTTTTAAAGGTAATGATATTGATAATGCCTGCTAAACCTTCGCCGTCATATTTGGCCGGTGGTGTAGTAATTACTTCTATTTTCTCAATACTTGATGCAGGCATGCTTTTCAAAATATCCTTAGGGTTTCTTTCCATCATACCAGAAGGGCGACCATTTACTAAAATTTTATAATTGCTATTTCCTTGTAGTTGGATATTGTCATCACCATCAACAGACAGCATAGGTACTTTACGCATCATTTCTAATACATTGTTAACCTTACTTTCTGGATCTGCTTTCATATCATAAGAAATTCGATCTATTTCTTGTTTAACCAATGGTCTATCTGCAGTAATGGTTACACCCTTTAATTCGGTAGGCGAGTTATGCATGGCAATGTTGCCCAGATCTGTAATGGTATTGTTAAGTGTTAATTTAATAAGCTTATTTTGAAAGCCGATATAGAGTATGCTCAAAACATATGATCCTGTAGGCAATCCACTGATGCTAAACGAGCCATCTTTTGCAGAGAGTACCGATTTTACCTGTGCATTTTGTGGTGTCTTTAAAATAATGGTAGCCAAGTTAATAGGCTTGCCAGCTATCGAATCTATTATTTTCCCATTGATTTGTGAAGCTGAATTGCTTTGACTTTTTACGCCTAAACTAAAGCAAAAAAGTAAGACAGAGAGGAGAAGTGATTTCATGTTTGATTAGTGTACTAGTTAAATAATACACAAGTATAGTTACTTTTTTCTTTTCTGCAAACAAAATGTGATGAATGGCTTAAAAAATGTGATGAATAATAGCTTGATACTTTTTTTTATTAAATTCGTTTCAAATGAAAAATCTTAATTCTAAAGCACTATGCGTTATCTCAAAATAGTATTCACATTATTATTGATCACAAAATTAGCTGTTGCAAATGCACAAGGAACTTCTAAGGATCAGTTTGTTCAGATAAAGACTAATGTTGGTACAATGATTTTTCAATTGTCTGCAGAAGCACCAAAGCACGTTGCTAACTTTTTAAAGCTGGCCAAGAAAGGCTATTTCAATACTTACGATTTTAATAGGGTGCTTAAAGGATTTGTAGCACAGGGTGGAGAGACAGATTCGGCCTATGCCGCTATGGAAAAAGATGGTGTTGTTTTAGACAGAATTCCTGCAGAGTTTAGTGCAAAACTTTTTCATCAAAGAGGAGCATTGGCAGCAGGTAGGGATGATAATCCTGCTAAATCTTCCTTTTTAGGGCAAATTTATATTGTTGATGGTAGAAAGTATACTGATACGCAGCTCGACGCTTTAGAGAAGCGTATGGGTAATGGCTTTAAGTTTACAGCAGAACAACGTAAAACCTATAAAGAATTTGGTGGTGCACCTAATTTAGATCAGAACTATACAGTGTTTGGTCAATTGGTAAAAGGCATCGGAGTTTTTGATCAATTGATGAATCAGAAAGCCAATAAAGCGGGGAAGCCCGAAGTTCGAATTTCATTAACTGTAGAGCTATTATCAAAAAACAAAGCGAAAAGTTTGTTAACTAATAATTAAAACTTACGCAAACAATTAGGAATATTTCGATCTAATTATCACATTTGATTTAAGGATATAAATCCTAAATCTACCGCTGTTATTTATGTTCGGAAAACTTAAATCAAGATCCTTTTCTAGTTTGTCTATATTTTGGCATGCTTGGAAAAGTTATAGTTTGTACGTAGAAAGTATAGCAGAAAAACATCCCTCAAAACAAAGAAGAAACATAAGTTATTGGCAAGACAAACTTTTCACAAAAGTGATTAGGTATGCACTTCCATTGGGCTTATTAATTTTATTGCCAACTGTAATTATTGAATATCAGCATGGCGATTTGTTGATTGCATTTGTAGATGTGATGTCTTTATTTTTAGTTGCTTTGGTTACACTCAATGGCAAGTTAGCTTATTTGTTCAGGAAGTGTTTTGTAGTAGTTGTGCTGGTTTTATTTTCTGTTGTGAAAATTGCGGCTTTAGGATCTTTTGGCATTGGCTCTATATATCTGCTTGCTTTAAGTGTTTTTATGTCGCTTTCTTTTTCTAAAGCACTTGCGTATCTATCTGTAGTACTGAATTTATTGATATGTGCTGGTTTTGCTTTGATTATTGGGTTTCACTTTCTGGAATTGCCAATTATGGGAAGATATAGTTTAGGAAGCTGGTTAATTTATTCATTAAACTTTCTGTTTGTAGATTTGATATTGGTGATGTTGGTACTTTATGTAGTGCACGGGCTCGAAAATTCTATCAAAGATTCTGATACTTTGTTTATTCGGTTAGCTACAGAACTAGATGAGAAGATTGAACGGAATAATTTATTGGAAGAATCTGAAACGCATTATAAAAGTCTATTTTTCTTAAATCCATCACCAATGTTGATTTATGATCCATCTAATTTAAAATTTCTGCAAGTAAATGGAGCTGCCATTATGAGGTATGGTTATACTGAGCAAGAATTTAGTGCAATGAAAATTGATTCCATTCTTCCTGAACATGAACAAAACCAATATTTATTAGCGATGGGCAATGAAAACCAGGCAAATTTAGGTTTCCAAAACATAAATAAACACCTTTCTAAAAGTGGAGAAACCTTTATTGCGGAGCTAAAAGTAAGTCCGATTGTATTTAGAGGTATTAACGCTCGTTTATGTATTATTAGAGATATTACAGCAGAGATGGAACATAGCGCTGCAATTGAAGAACAGCATAAAAAGCTGAAACAGATTGCTTATATGCAGTCTCATGTTATTAGGGCTCCTTTAGCTAGGGTTTTAGGTTTGGTAGATTTACTCAAATTGGAGCACGATCATCAAACTCATGAACAGCTTTTAACACACTTAGAAAATTCGGCAAAGGAATTGGATGAGATGATTAAAGAAATTGTGAAGCAGACTTAACATATTAATGAACTAAGCCAACAATTTAGTATCCGTACATCGCTTTAGCAAAGCCTTTTGGATCCTTCTTGTAAGCTGCTTTTAAATTTTCTAATTCTTTAGCCGTAGTTTTAACTGTACGATAATTAGAAAGCATAATCTTATTTTCAAAATAAGCATTTGCTACATCTAAACCCATTGATACATCTATATTGCTGATATCTCCAGGTTCATAATTAGGTCTTTTTCTGGTGTCATTTAATCTTACAAAATCACCATCGTTAGCTTTTTCAAAACCTGCAAATTGAAATTGAGTATTTCTATCATCAGTATACGCCTCTAAGATCAAACCTGGCAAACCATGTAGTTTCCAAGGACCACCTTGAAAAGGTAAACTAGGCGAAAACCATGCTACCCAATTTTTTCCATCATAATTACCCGTCGCTTTCTGACAGGCTATGCCAGATAGCGTAGTGGTATCTTTTGTGATTTTCCAATTTATATTAGGTATTGGCTCTTCGATGAGGTAGCCAGTACCTAAAAATTCATGCTTTACGATTACTTTCTTAGCTTTATGAAAAAACGAATAGTTGGTTGTTGTCATCCATTCTTTGACAGAGTTATCAATCTGAGTTACCCTTGGTCTATTCATTCCCCCACCTGCAATATTTCTAGCTAAAATTTTTTGTTCATCAGCAATTTCGTGGTTTATTTTATCATAACTGGTAAATAAAGAAGCATCTTTACTAATAAATAAAAGCATGTTCTCTGAGCGGGTTGTACTTTTCTTAGTAAGTGTATCTTGTTTACTAATATAGGTATAGCGTACTCTGGCTAAAATTTTCTCTGGAGTTTGCGCATACACACATACTGTAATTAAAAATGTTGAAATAATTAGAGAAATGGTTTTCATGTCTTTTAACTAGATTTTAAAATGGTATTACTTGGCATTTATTAATGCGCTTTTGGGTTCTTTTTAATGGCGTCTTTAAATTTATCCAGCTGTTTTTTTGTTACTCTTACTGCGCCTATGGGCAAACGAATAACATTTTCGAAATAGGCATTGCCCACATCTCTACCAATTACTTGATCAATAGCATTATAGGTACTTGAGCTAGCCCCAGCATCTTTTGTTACGTCACGAGCGCGAACATGATCTCCTTTTTTTGCATTTTCGATTCCTGCAAATTGAAAATTGATCTCTTTGTTTGTATCGTAAGCTTCTACAATTAAACCTGGTAAGCCATTTAATTTCCAAGGTCCGCTCTGAAACGGTAGGCTTGGGGCATACCATGCAATCCAATTTTTACCCTCGAAAGTTGCTGTTGCTTTTTGGCATTTTAATCCAGAAAAGCTAATTGTATCTTTACTTAACTTCCAATCAATTACTGGTGTCGGTTCTTCTAAAAGGTAACTTATATATGCAAATATCTCTCTGGTGTAAAACTTGTTGTCTTTTACAACAAACTGGTACGATGTGTTAGTCATCCATTTACTATTTTTATCATCAACAATAAATACACTTTTTCCTTTACCCCCACCACTTTCAATCATATTCCAAAATTTCTGTTCTTCCGAGATTTCATGTATTATTTTATCATAGCTCGCATATATGGATGTATTTTTACCTAAAAACAATAACATATTTTCTTTACGTTCTTTACCTTTAAAATAAATAGTATCCGTTTTGTCTGCATAGGTGTAACGTACTCTAGCCAAAACAGAGTCGGGTTTTTGGGCAAAAGCAGTTAATGTTGTTATCATTACTAATAAAATTGTGTTTAGTAATTTCATAATTTTATGCTATTTAATGTTTTGCTCCTTTACTATTCGCTCTATATTGGGTAAGTCTTTTTTATAATGTTCTAAATTCCAATCTGTAATATAAGTACTCATTGGCGGCATGCCCATTGCTTTTCTTCGCTCATCTAATTGATCTGGAGCATCGATAGGGTAGATGTAGTTTTTGTTGGTTACTTTATCTTTAAATCCCTGACTTCCATAAAGCTGTTTTCTTCCTTCTCTCATGGCAATACGATCTTCTAAAATAGCGAGGTTACTAGATAGTGTTTTGCCATCTTTTTCTGCTTTTCTGATCAGGTCTATATAAGTTTTTTGAGTTTGCAGATCAGCATGCTGTATAACTAAGAACAGAGCTTGACTCCCGTTCATTCCAACTTCTTGAGGCCCCAACCAACCATGTTTGTCAAGAATTTCTTTTACTTTAATGAGGTTGATGCTATCTTTTGATTTGATTTTAGAAGACACTGCGGAGATTTCATTTTCAGCCGCATTCTTTTTTCTTAATTCACTTAATTGAACTCTGTAAGACTGATCATCCTTGTAAATGGTATCTAAAATTGGCAATAATGCTACTTTAAATTTACTGCTATCAATTACAAAAGAGTTGACTTGGGCAGTACAGATTTGGCTAAAAAATAAGTTAAGTGTTATAGAGATCAATAAAAAAAGGGTACTGGATTTCATTGTGTAGGTTTTTATTTTTTAATTTCTGGTAATTCAATTGGATTATTATAAGTGTTTCTTTTGATAATTGGAGTAGAGGGCCCAGAGATACGTTTAACAGTTGTAGCTCCAACGGATTGACTACTGATGGCCGCTGCAGGGTTATCTGCAAGGGCGAGTTTTAGTCTGTCCATTTCTGCTCGCGTTGTTTTAAGCGCATTAGAAGGTATTTCAATATCTTTACCAAAATAGGTTTTGCGTTCGGTTAGCATATTGGCTGTTCCAATCGTAATTACTTCTTCTTTTATTTCAGATATTTTGTCTTTTACATTCTCTAAACCTGCAAAGCTAAATTGAACTTCTTTGCGCTCATCATAGGCTTCTATAATAAGCCCTGGCAAGCTGTTTAATTTCCACGGACCAGTTGCAAATGGTAATTCTGGAGCAAACCAAGCAATCCAATTTCTACCTTTAAAATATGCGGTGGCTTTTTGGCAATGTATGCCATTGAAGCTGAGCGTATCTTTGCTGATTTTCCAAGAGATAGGAGTGGGTTCCTCGTCAACACGATATTTGGTGGTCATAACACTTTCAACGGTAATACTTTTCTGGGTATCCGAAAAAAAGTAGAAATCTGCTTTCGAAACGGGTTTGATTAAACCTTTTTGCATTACAATATTGTTTAAAGTACCACCATTTGCTTTAATTTGGTCTTTAGCAAAGTTGGTTAGCCTTTCTATCTGCTCAATTTTATCAGCACTGGTGTATAAGGAAGCATTTTTGCCTAAAATAAGCAACATGTTTTCTTTGTAGGGATGGTTTCTGTCTGCGGTGTCTCTAATATGAGATAATGTATAGCTTACTCTTGCAATAGCTTGATCTGGCCGTTGGGCAAGTAATGAACAGGAGCTAATAAGGTAAATAGGAATAAAAATCCAAAATTTCATATTTCAATTTTAATGTATTCGTAAATCTACGAATAATTCGTAAATAATAAAAACGAATTTTAAATTTTTAAATTCTTTATAAAATGAGATATTTAGTATTGTTTGAAAAAGAAGTTATTTTGTCTCATTTATAATATTAATAAGCTCGTATGATAAGGCATCAATTTTGTCACTAATGCCAAAGACATTTGATAATATAATTACAGCAGTTTTCTTTTCGATCTTCATTGTAATCGATGATGAATATCCACCGGTTCCTCCGTTATGCCAAATTAAATCTTCAGCATTTGTGATCCCTAATTTATGCCAACCTAGTCCAATTTTTGTCTTATCTGCAATATCGAAAGTTGTTTTTCTTGTCAATTCAAGCTCTTTATTTTTAGGGTTAAATTGGGCATTTGCAAATATGGCTAAATCTTCTGTGGTAGATAATATGCCACCTGCCGCAAATAACACATCAAAATCCCAATTGGCAACTGTTTCGCCATTTTTATTCAATCCTTTAACAAGCCTTGTTCCTAAGTTTTGTGAACTTATAAATGAATTTTTCATGTTATACTTATTAAAAACACGTTGTTGTAAAAGTTTTTGAAAGCTTGTTTTTTGAGACAAACCAAGCGTATAACCCAAAAGACCCGTACCCAAGTTAGAATAGGAATATGTTTTTGTAGCTTTATTTTCAGGTTTTAACAAATTTTTAAGATATGCTTCGATTTCAGCTTTGCCATAATTTTTATAGGGGTTGATATTATTTGATAAATCGAAATTTTCTGGCAATCGAGGTAATCCGGAAGTATGATTAGCTAAACTTTCAAAACTTAATTTGAGACTGTCTTTGAAAGTAAAAGGATAGTAGGCATTGATATTGTCTGTTAGTTTGATTTTTTTATCCTCTACCAAAGATGCTAAAATAGTTGAAGTAAACACTTTAGTGATCGATCCAATTTCAAAAATTTCATGTTGATTTTCGATAGGTTTTATGGTGTCATTCAGCTTTATTATACCATAATAATTTGTTTTTTCATTTTGGTTGATGGCAATTGAGAGTTGAGTATTGTTCGGTAATTCTTTTGTTTTAGCAAAGACAATTCCAGCAATTTCTTTCGGATAGCTACTTAAAGCATTTATTGTTTTATTTTGTTTTGTTGCAGGTTCTTTAAAAGGTTTTGTAAAGAGTCCGTTAATTTGGTTTTGCTCATTAAGCGAAATGTTAACCTCCATTATAGCTTTTTGGAACTTTGTTTTATACATAATATAAGTTCCTTGCTCACTGTAAACGTATTCTTTACTTTCTATTTTACCAACATTATTCCTTAAATCTGCTAGAAATTTTTTGGTGTTTTCAAGAGATAATGCCTGTTTCATTTCAGGCGAAAAACTGGCGAAAATTTCATCATATCTTTCTGCATTAAAATTTGTTTGAAAATTATCAATTGCAGTGGTGTAATTTTTGGTTTGGGCAAATAATAGATTTGTAAATAAGATTACAATTAGGAAAGCAAATGTTCTTTTCATGCTTGAAGTTAAAGGAATGAGTTGATTGTAAATATACGCTAGTTTTTAACCCTAAAAATTAAATAAAGATTTAATATGGGTTAGCTTGCAAATAAACTTTGATTCCAATAAGTACAGAAAAGCTGAAAAGAAAAATAAATAATAGCATTGTCGATATCTTCATTGGTTAGAAGAATTTAGTTTTTGTGCCAACGGTTTCGGTATTGGCAAAAGCTGAGCAATCGAATCACTTCAGTTTGGTAAATTTACAGGAGTTTAATAGAAGCACAAAAGCCGAAGTTTGTACTTCAGCCCGGTTTTTGCCAATACCTTGTTAGCTGCTGCCCTTTTTGTCAGCCCGTTATTTTTAATGAATTAATCAGTCCGTCTTCTAATTTTAAATGATAAGATAGAACAATTGGGCTTCCCGGAAAATTGCCCGAAACCTCTACTTTTAGAATTTCTTCTTTCGTAGCATATTCTAGAGGTTTCATTGTTGCCTGATAATTTTTATTGGCTTTGTCTATCCAGTTTTCTATTTCTTTTCTGCCGTTGTGCGTTTTGCCCTCATCAAAAACTACGGCTGTTTCTGTAAAACAATTTGCATAAGCCACGTTGTCAAAATTGTTTTGTGTTTTTACTAATTCTGCTATTACTTTAGGTAAATTCATTTTTTTATGTTTTTAAGATTATTAAATTGTGGGCACTGTGCCACCATCAATTACAAAATTGGTTCCTGTTAAATAATTAGCTCTTGGCGAAACTAAAAAACCAACTAATTCCGCTACTTCTTCTGATTCTGCAGGTCTGCCAAAAGGTATTCCACCTAAGGCATTCATAACACTTTGCTGAGCCTCTTCTACGCTACTTTTTGCGTTTCTTGCAATCTCACCCAGCCAAGCTTTCGATGCAGTTGTATTTATCCATCCTGGCGAAACAGTAAGCACACGAACACCTCTTGGTGTCACTTCATTGGATAAGCTCTTACTGTAATTTATCAATCCTGCTTTTGAAGCTGCATATGGCAATGTAGAATCATAGAGTGGTAGTTTACCTTGAATTGAAGCAATGTGAATGATAACACCACTCTTTCGTTCAATCATTTGTGGTAGAAATCCTCTGTCCAGTCGTACAGGAGCAAGCAAATTAGCTTGAAGGGTTGATTCCCAATCTTCATCCGTTAATGCTGCAAAGCCACCAGCAGGAGTTACTGAAGAACCAAGGTTGTTTACTAAAATGTCCAGCCTGCCATAAGTCGAAAGCACTTCGCTTATCACTTTTTGTGCATCTTCTGCCTTGATCAAATCGGAAGGGATGAAATACAAATTGCTATTTTCTTTTTCAGGCGCATTTCGTGCAGTAATAATAACTGTTGCACCAGCTTGTAAAAGTCTTTCTGCTATTGCTTTTCCAGTTCCTTTTGTACCTCCTGTTACCAAGGCTACTTTGCCCGATAATTCATTGTTAAAATTAAATTGTTCCATTTGTATAATTATTTAAGGTCAAAATTCAGACTTATGTATAATTCTCACAAGTACGGAATATCGAATTGCATAGGGTTAAATTTTTCCCCTATTGCGCAATTTGGAACATTGAACTAAATTTGTTTTATGAAAGACAGAAAAATTCCATTGAACCTAAATTGTGGTCTAGATTTAATTGGCGAAGTGCTGTATGGCAAATGGAAAATCCGTCTGTTATGGTTTATTAATGAAGGTCATAAACGTCCTAGTGAATTGCAACGGAAAATACCAGAGGCTTCACGCAGAGTTTTAAACATTCAGTTAAAAGAATTGGAAGCACACGAATTGATCTCAAAAATCATTTATCCTGTTGTTCCACCAAAGGTTGAATACGGTTTAACAGATTTTGGCAAAACCTTAATTCCTGTAATTTCTGCGCTGGGAAATTGGGGAGATGAAAATGAAATACGATTACGGAATGTTATTTTGAAACAGTCGGAAAATTTGGTAGCCGAATAACACATGTCTTTTGGGATTGTCAGAGGTATGTGCGGAAGGGTTGAGCTAAGGCTATGGGGCTTAGTGTCGTAACAGCAAGCACGGCTCTACAGCCCAATGCTTATATTAATAAATAGAAGTACAAGGTGAGCCTATATTCTTCAGCCATCATACTGACAATGCAATGTTAGCAGCCGTTTTGTCTATTTACAAACATTCTTTCTGTTGATATCAATAATTTCGTCTACGTCATAGTGTTGAAATAGTGAAAGTAATTTGTCTGTACCGTGTTCTAACTTATACTCCAACTCTTCTTTATAGATTGGAATAGCAGAGTAAACGTATATCTCTTTTTCGTCTATCTCAATATAGATAAAGTCTTCAGAGAGTGTGATTGATTCCAGTAGTATGATGCTATCAAAATTATGATATGCTGTACGAGAATCGTCCAATGGAATTGTATGTCCATTCCTTTTTCAGCGAGTTCATCAAGGTCTTCAAATTTATATATTTTCTTTGTTGGTAAATTAGTTATCTCTATGTATCCACTCTTATAAATGGACAATTCTGCTAAATAGGTTTTGTTGTCATCATTTCTGTAGAAGAAATTAAATTTCTCTCCATTTATTTTCTTAGGAAAAAAAGAACTTGGGTCGTCAAAATGATAAGGTTTGGGGTCTGATATAAAATGTTTTGCAACATTTGCTTTGCCTACCATTTTTGAATTGTTGCCATTGTAATTATGTAAATTTTCGAGTGCTGGGTTAAGCCGTTTTACCAATGAATAAACATAATCGTATAGGGTTTCTTTTGTGTGTTGCCATTTTCCTTCCTCAATATTCCAATGACCTAAACTAAAAATAGAAATCGTTTCTCCGTCTGGAATTGATGTAACAACCCAACCTTTATTCAACTTGTTTTTGAACATTGATAAGTCAACCATTTCCCAACAAGAGATAAGTCTGTCCCTATATACTTGCAAGTCAGTAAAATGGTATTGTATATTGTGTATTATCCCTGGAATAGAAAATCCTTCAAGAATTTCAGTCCTTGTTATAGTTGTCAAGTCGGCTGGTTCAGTCTTGTTAGATTTGAATATTTTGTCAAATAGTTTCATTTGTTGTTGAGTGTCGTTTTAAAATAGCCCATAACTCAAATATATCCGAACTACTTAATATAAAAAGTGTCTTTAGTTTTCAAAACCTCATCTTTTTAGTTTCGTATGTTTTTAGCGTTTATCCGTGTTTAATCGTTTCTAGACGTTTATATACAGATTTTAATCACTTTTTTTACACCGCAACCGTAAATAATTTCAAGACCTCAGTTATCTAGACCCAATTGTAGTGAACACGATCCCGATTTTTCATCGGGTGAGTAAAACGGAAAGTGGGAGAGGTGTTATGGATGAACCACCAATTTGCTCTTTTAAAACTTATTACTTCTCAATTTTATTCAAGTTTTTAAGATTTAAAGAATGTCTATCAACTATCATCTATAAACTATGAGCGTAAATTTCAAATTATTTTCTACATCTATTTGTGTTTGAATAGTATTTGTTCTATATTTGCACCTCGATAAAAAAAATAAACAATTCTAAAAATAATTATTTAACAATGTACGCAATAGTAAATATAGCAGGACAGCAATTCAAAGTTGCAAAAGACCAGCACCTTTTTGTACACCGTTTGCAAGGAGATGAAGGCGCTAGTATTGAATTTGACAATGTATTGTTGGTT